>Ga0315315_10004935_pt1 | contig 12296 bp, 4 predicted proteins | sample M140m3416metaG_FD_203699 | JGI IMG/M metagenome (GOLD analysis project Ga0315315, IMG submission 203699) | Ammonia-oxidizing marine archaeal communities from Monterey Bay, California, United States - M1 40m 3416 | ecosystem: Environmental > Aquatic > Marine > Intertidal zone | place: USA...
CTGACCGCGAACGAGGCGGCCGGGATGTCGTTGGGGCCGCTCGAGGCGTTCTTCATCGGCGCCGCGTCGAAAGCGGTCGCGACGAGCATCACTTTCCCGCTGATCCGCGCGAAAGTGCTCATGATGTCCGCGGATTCCGCGTCTAAGAAGGATTCTAGAAGCTCGAAGAAGCGTGACGATAAAGACTCGGGGCGTAAATCACCCGGGAAGACGGACCGGCGCGGCCGTTCGCCGTCGCCCGGCAAGGAACTTCCCAGCGCCAAGCCGCCCGGCGCCGAGGTGATCATCGAGAAGATTGGGAAACTGACGGACAAGGTGAAGGCGCGGATGGAGTTCGTGGACGTGCTCAACGACGCCATCAAGGCGGAAGGGATCGGCGGGTTATACAAAGGGTTGGGGGTGCAGCTGAGCAGGAGCGCGGTGGCGGCGGCGATCATGTTCATGACGCGCGAGCAGTTGGACGCTCTGACGGCGGGGACGCTGCGACGGATTAAAAAGTCAGTCAAGGCTTGAGTGGAATCTTGAGTTGGTCGACGACTTAATCTTATGGGGGGAAGGGAGGGATCGTAGCCGCCGCATATAGCCGCATGTAATTAACTATTTCGTCCGTCTTTATACACACATCTCGGGAAAGTAGCGCGATGAAACATCCATCTCTACGTGTGGTTCTGAGTACAGAGTGAGGCCTCTTACAAGGGGTTCATCTTCTGAATCTTTTGGCATTTTTTTTTGGACTGGGCGTCCTCTCTATCCATCTGTGGTGCCGACCACTTCGCGTCGCGCCGAGCCGTCGTCATGGCCTCCGCCGCGCTCGTCCCCGCGGCTCACGCCGCGGCGCGACCCAACGTCGCATCCAGGTGCGGTGACGAACACCTCCCATCCTCGGCCCGTCCTCGCCCCGTCCCACGCCCGCACCGCGCCCTCATGCCTCACGCGCGACGTGTCCTCTCGGCTGAGATCTATCGGCTGACCTTCGCCGCTCCCTTCCCTTCCCTTCCGTCTCGCGTAGGCTGCGGCACCGACAATCCAACGTCCGCACGCGCGCGGCGCCCGGCACCGCATCCATCGCCACATCCTCCCTCAGCGACACCCCACCCGACGCCCCCGCCGACCCTTACGCCGCGCTCAAAGGATGCATGGTCCACCACGCCACCACCGGCGAACTCGTCGACCTCGCGACTCGCATCGACACTTCCCCCGGGCAGACCACCGTCGTGGCGTTCATGCGCTCGTTCGGGTGATTCTTCTGCTGGGAGCTGGCCATACAGCTCCGGCGGGACATCAAACCAGTCCTGGACGCCCGAGGGATCGACCTCATCGCGGTGTCCATCGGGACGCCGGAACGAGCGATTGAGTTTGTCAATGAAACCGGCTTTCCCGCCGCGAACCTCTACGCGGATCCAGACAACGTCTGCTACGACGCGCTTAAACTGAATAAAGAGCTCAAGAACTTCAGCCAGAAGAGCACGCCGGAGATGTTGATGGAGCGATGGAACAAGGACGGCGCCAAGGACCTCATCGGGGTGTTGAAGCGGTGGAAGCCGTGGATCCCGCCAAAGCCCGAGCAAGGGTGAGTTTCTTTTTATTCTCGTATAGGCAATTAAACTGACGCCGCCGTGTTTTGTTTACAGATTTCAGCAAGGCGGGACTTTCGTGTTCAGCGGTGATAAATGTGTGTACAGGTTCTACGATCCGAGCACTGGTGTGAACGCGCCGTTCGATGACTGGCTCGTCGCGGCGGGGTGCGAGCCGCTGGGGGAATTGAACCAGCCGGCGCCGGTGCCCAAGGAACTGAAGTAGATGGGAGGGAATCATATTTCTTTTTTCGCGGATGTGAAGGTTCGATTCGCGCGCCGCGGCTTTGTTTTGGATGGAACCACGTGATGCCCCCGCGCTAAAGCACGTGCTAAACACGTGTGAGTTGGGGTTGATGCCTATGGATCCACCGAGCGACGACCGCGGCGACGCGATGCCCGCAGACACTTAGAGCGACCGTTGTAGTAAGAGTTAAAACTTAGATGTATGGAAACAGTTTACCCCTCAGGGCTGCCTAAATGCTCAGTGCCCCGCCCCGGAGGCAGCCTTCTGCTGCGACACGCGCATCATGTACCTGGGCGGTGCGGGAAAGGACGCCGTCAGTTCGTGTAGTCGCGTCGGGGGAGGATGTTCGAGGGCGAGTTTGGGCGATTGCACGGCCGAGACGCGACGACCCACGCTGCGAGGGTCGCGTGAGAGAGCCGAGGGCGATTGATTTTAGGGGTTTGCGCGGGTGTGGCTCGCCCATCGTGGGGTTCGCGGCCGTGTGCGCTGGGCATTCATCGGCGACTCACTCTTTGTACTGGCACTTCTCGTACACGTGCCTCTCGTGCTCGCACTTCCACGGGAGGTAATAGCTCTTCCGCCTGCACTCGTTCAGCGGGATGAGGAGATGCGCGCAGAAGTCGCGGTACGCGAGGTCGATCTTCGCGTCGACGAGCTCCTTCTGGGTCGCCTGCATGGTGCTGCCGCCCATGTCTGTCCACTAGATGGAGGACGCCGCCTCGACCCTTTCCTCGGGTATGATGCCACGCGCGTGTGCTGACTCGCCGCGGATGCGATGGCTGCGCGCGCGTGAGGTGTGGTGGTGCGATGTGGTGGCACAGCTGTGTTTTCAGTTCACGGTCCGGGAACCGGGGCGAAACGAGTGGAAAATTAGCCGAGCACGATCTCCGAACTCTGGCTGGGTCTCTTCCCGATTAGGTGATGAATGCCGGGTCGCCGGGCGGCCACTAAACGTCGCGACCGGGCGAGGAGGAACCCGACGCGCGACACTACGGCGCCGGTATCGGTCGACTGAACGAGCGAGGAACGCTCCAGGGGCTCGAGCTAGTCGACGCCCCGTTCGCACCGCCGAACCGCCTCCGTTCTCCGGGAGGCTGGTGACCGGCGCGACAGTCAAAACCAAGCGACGCCAAATAAGGCAATTCCTCGGGGTCAAGGGGTCGCCTCGAGAGAGAGAGGGAGAGAGGTAGGAGGTGAACTGGGTGAGAGGCGCATCCGGCGCGGTCACTTAACACAGACACCATGGCGGAGGAGGAGGAAGAAGAGAACAAGGTCCCGAAGGTCGATCCCATCGTCTTCCTCCGCGACTGGTTCAAGACTCGCGTGCTCTCCTCGCTCAAGTGCAAGGAGGACCTCGTGAACAAGCTCGTGGACATCGAGCCGTCCGCCGCGGCGGTGGACTCGTTCTGGAAAGAGAGCGAGACGCAGCGGCTGATCGTGTACTTCAAGGATGCGGACCTCATCGCGGTGCGTGCAAACCCAACCTCACATCCACCACTCCAACACGGGATCATCGGGGACCGTCCCCGAGCGATCGCCCATTATTTTTTATTTTTTCATCGCCCCGATCCACAAACGTCACAAAATTTGGACGGTCCTCGAGGACGGGTCCTTTCAATCGCTCACGATCATTCGCTGACCGTCCCGCCCCGCCCTCCACGCCCGCACGCAGACGACGAACCCGCCGGATAAGTTCAAGAAGAAGGCGCTGTGCTTCCTCAAGCTCGCGCCAGTCAAACTCGACCCCGACAACGTCGACTCGAAGGTAATCTTTGGAGACTTCGGAGATGCCCCCTTGGAACACCTCTCCACGGTGGCGCAAGAAGTCTTCCTTCCGGTCATCACCAACCCGCGGAACCAACACGGGTGGCCGGAGGTCATCACGAAGGAAGTGATGGAGAACATGCACAAGTTCATCGCGTCGGTGTACGTAACGATCGGCCAGACCAAAGGCAAGACGCTGCTACCGATGCCGCCGAGCGAATCGTCCGGTGCGGGTGGAGCCGACGGGGCGTCCACCACGGACCAGATCCACGTGCTGGAGTCCGCGATCGTCACGTGGACCAGGCAGATCAAGGGTGTGTTGAAGACGGACCCGGAGCAGGCGCTTAACCGGGACGACGGGGAACATCCGGGACCGTTGACGGAGCTCGAGTTCTGGGAAGATAAAGCCGCCAACTTGAACGCGATTCACGAGCAGCTCTCGGGGCCTAAGATTCGCAAGGTGGTCACAGTGCTGGACGTCGCCAAGAGCTCTTATTTTCCCGCGTTTCAGAAGCTGTGCAAGGAGGTTGCGCACGCTCGGGTCGAAGCGAACGACAACTTGCTTTTCCTGAAGCCCCTCGATAAGTACTTCACGAAGCTGCAGAACAACCAGGACGAGTTCGAGGGCCTGGTGGAGCTGTTCAAGCCGATCATGCACCTCGTGATGCTGGTGTGGAAGCACTCGCACCACTACAACACCCCGGGTCGGATCGTGGTGCTCATGCGCCAGATTTGCAACGATTTGATCATGCAGTCGCAAAAGTTCCTCCCCGGCGGCGAGATCTTCGGCCTGGAGCCCCCCGAAGCGGTCGAGAAGCTCAAGCTCTTACTCAACGTCCTCGGCTCGTTCAAGTCGTTTTACTTCGAGTACAAAGGCCGAACGACGCGTGATACGCCGCAGAATCCTTGGAAGTTTCAAAACTCGGCTCTCTTCGCCAGGCTGGACGCGTTTCTCGAACGGTGCCACGACATCCTGGACTTGACGCAGACGGCGCTTCAGTTCAACAAGCTGGAGCGCGTGGAGGTTGGCGGCACCAAAGGCAAGGCGTTGTCCGCGAACGTCCGGCAGATCCACGCCGATTTCGAAGAGGCGTTGGAGAAGCTTCACCAGGTTAGTTTATTTTACTTTATTTGCGGCGATCTTTATTTGCGTCGTATGGGCGATTAGACTGACGTCTTGTTTTGTTTACAGGTTGAGTACGATGTCATGGACGTCGAGTCGAAGCACTTCGACGACGACTTTTACGAGTTTCGCACCTGCATCAAGGAGCTCGAGCGTCGGCTGGGCAGCGTCATCATCCAAGGGTTTGAGGACTGCGTCACCGTCGGCACCGCGTTCAAGCTGTTCGACTCGTTCGAGGGTTTGTTGGAGCGCGAGATCATCATGGCGGATTTGGAGAAGAAACAGATGGAGCTGGTGCGATTCTTCGGGACGGATCTGAAGGAGGTGGAGGCCATCTTCCACGGACAACGGGATAAGCCGGTGGTGGGGAAGAACCTGCCGCCGTGCAGTGGTGCCGTGAAGTGGGTGCGGGCGCTGCACGAGCGCGTGAAGGACCCGATGGAGAAGCTGACGAGTCTCAACAAACTCGTCATGGAAACCGACGAGTCCCGCGAAGTCACCGAGCTCTTCGAACGCGTCGGCGCTCAGTTCGAGGAGTACGAGACTGAGGTGCTCGCGAGCTGGGCTAAAGAAGTGGACGCCACCGGCGAGGAGAAGCTCAAGCTCAACCTCCTCGCGTACGACGAACAGGCTGAGATCCCCGGGATTCTGCGAGTCAACTTCGACCCCAAGCTCGTGAAACTTCTCCGCGAGACCAAGTACTTCATGCTCCTGGACGCTAACGTCCCGGCGTCCGCGCGTAAGATTTACGAACGGAACGAGACGCTGCGTCAGCAGACGGGTAACCTCGACCTCATCGTCGGAACTTTCAACAACATACTCCGAACACTGCTCCCCGTGGAGCGCCCGTTGGTTGCGGAGAAGATCGAAAAGATCGAGGAGATGTTACAAAAGGCCATCACCACGCTCAACTGGAACTCGCACAAGATCAACGATTACCTCGCCGAGGTGATGACCGCGGTGAAGGAGCTGGATACCATTCTGAACTACCTCAAGAACTCCGTGGAGAAGACCCAGAACGTGTTGAGGCAGTGGGAGGAAAACCTGATGATCGATCGTAAAGATGGGAAAACCTACGCGGTGGATGAATTTTCCGAGATGCAACAAAAACTCCAGGCGGAGCGCGACGAGAAGATCGCGGACGGCGGCGTGGAGATTACCAAGTTTCTCCAGATGTCCAACAAGAAAGTCGCCGTCCCGCGCGCGTCCAAAGCGTGGCGTGAGTACGTCGAGTACGTCAACGAAATCGTCATGGAGGGCTATGCAAACGCCATCCTCGCGTCGCTCAAGTACCTCAACGAGCAGGTCAACTCGGAAATCCTCGCCGAGACGGAACAAGCACCTTTACTGGAAGTCAGCCTCGAGCTCGTGGTTCCCGACGTCCAGTGGTCACCCGAGATTGGCGAAAGCGGCGATCCGGATCGACCGGGTGTCCGCGACTTGATCAACGGATGGGTCCGCGCTTTCCAAAATACCGGAACCCTCGTCCGACGGTTAGACATCGGCGAGGGCAACTACATGAAGGAACTGGAGGAAGACTTTTACATCCTCGACGGCGTGTCCGAGCTCCAGGCTGTGATTCTGGCGAACGAAGCGGAATGCGTCGCGTTCAAGGAGAGTTACGATAGGTACCGGTACCTCTGGCGTAACGATCTCAACGGGACCCTCGCGGAGTTTGTGGAAACGAACGGATCCGACGGCGACGACCCCGAGCTCGACGTCTTCGACGCCGAGATCGCAAAGTACAAAGCGGTGCAGGAGGAGATCTCGCACCTGACCACGAGCGCGGTCATCGGGTGGATCCGCATCGACGCCAAGCCCATGAAGCAAGCGCTCGCGACGTGGGTGACCAAGTGGGTGTTTCTGTTTACGCATTACCTCTCCAACAAGGTTGTCAACTCGATGTCGGAACTGTACGAGTTCATGGCGCGGGGCGATGACGTACTGGCGAAGGACCCGACGGAGGCGAATAAAGACCTCGACGAGACTTCACGGAACGCGCTGCTGTACGAGATGATGGGATACATGCGCGATTTGCGCAAGCGCCAGGAAAAAACCGACGTGATGTTCGAGCCGCTCGTCGCCACCGTGGCGTTACTTAAAACGTACGGCATCTCCATCAGCGAGGACGTTCTGAAACAGCTCGAAGAGGCGCCCTTGGCGTGGACCGCGCTGAAGAAGAAGTCGCTCAACGTCAAGGAGAAGCTGAGCATGATGCAGCAGCTCGAGGCGCGGAAAATCCGGGAAGCGTCCGACGCCTTTGCGAAGAAGGTTGAAGACTTTCGAGAACTCTTCCAGAAACTCGCGCCGTTCGCCGTCAAGGGTAAGATCAGCGCCGACGCCATCGAACCGGCGTACGCGGCGCTCGATCACTTCCACCACGGCAAGAAGGACCGCGAGTACGTTCACGGCTCCCTCAACGACGTGGTGGTCGAGTCCAAGGATCTCAACGAGAAGCAGGACCTGTTCGAGCTCATCGTCACCGACTACGTGGCACTTCGCAAGTCCAGCGAGGACCTCACGAACCTCAAGCGGCTCTGGGACGTCATCTCCTCCGTCATCTACACCTTTACCAGCTGGAACACCACGCTGTGGGACAAGATCGACGTCGACTACCTGGTGGAGGAGACCAAGACGCTGCAAAAGCAAACCAAGCAGTTACCCAAAGGATGCGCGCAGTACGACGTGTTCCGCTCGTTGGGCGACCAGATCAAGGCGCTGCTCACCTCCCTGCCACTCGTCGCCGAGCTTCGCCACCCCGCGATGCGCGAACGGCACTGGAAGCTCTTACAGCAAGTCACCGGTAAGAAGTTTACGATGGATGACAAATTTTCACTCGGCGATTTGCTCGCGCTCGAGCTGCACACGTGCGCGGACAGCGTGAGCGAAATCGTGGAACGCGCGCAGAAGGAGCTCGTCATCGAGAAGCAGCTCGTGAAGATTGAGGAGACGTGGGCGGCGTTGAACCTCGATTTCGTTCCGTTCACCCCGGATTCCGATGTCGTCAACATCGTCGTCGACGACCTAATCGTCGAAGCGTTGGAGAACGACAACTTGCTTCTACAGAACCTCGGATCCAACAAGTACGTCCAGGGCACTAAGTTCCAGGAGATCGTCGATGACTGGCAGAAGAAGCTCGGAACCGTGGACAGCGTCCTGTCGGTGTGGGCGGACGTCGCCAAGAAGTGGAGCATGCTCGAGAGCGTGTTCATCGGTTCGCAGGACATACGGGTGCAACTCCCCGACGACTCCAAGCGTTTCGACGGCGTCAACACGGAGTTTACGAACATGATGCGCGACGCGCCGGACGTCACCAACGTCGTGGAGGCGTGCAACGTCGACGAGCGGCTCGAGAACCTCGAGCGCATGCTCGGGCTGCTCGAGATGTGCGAGAAGGCGTTACAGGATTACCTCGAGACGAAACGAATCGCGTTTCCCAGGTTTTACTTCGTCGCACCCGCGGACCTCCTGGACATCCTCTCCAAAGGCACCAACCCGCAGCTCATCCTGCGACACCTGTCCAAGTGCTTCGACAACGTCCACAACCTGTCATTCGAACCCGACGAGATGGGCAACCCGAGCAAAAACGCCATCTCGATGTGGTCGGGTGAGAAGGAAAACGTCGCCTTTTCACAGAAGTGCGCGTGCGAAGGACCGGTGGAACAGTGGCTCAACGTGGTGGTGGAGACGATGCGCGCCGCACTGTTCGCGGAGTTCAAAATCTCCGTCCCCAAGTACGACCAGATGCCGCGGACCAAATGGATGTTTGAGCAATCCGCACAAAACACGATTGTCGTCTCGAGACTGATCTTCACCCAGGAAGTCAACGAAGCGTTCGATCGCCTCGAGGATGGCGACGATAACGCCGTGAAGGACCTCCTGCAGAAGCAACTCGACCAGCTCAAGGGGATCATCGACGCCGTCAACGGCAAACTCGAGAAGCTCGACCGCAAAAAGGTGCTGACGCTGTGTACAATCGACGTTCACGCCCGAGACACGTGCCAAAAGCTCATCGACGAAAAGGTTGACGTCGCCGACGCGTTCCAGTGGTCCTCGCAGCTCCGCTACGGCACCAACGAGAAGACCGGGAAGCTCCAGATCAACGTGTGCGACGCGGAGATTCCGTACATGTACGAGTACATCGGGTCGCCCGGGTGCCTCGTCATCACGCCGCTGACGGATCGATGCGTCATCACGCTGACGCAGGCGCAGAGGCTCGTGCTGGGCGGCGCCCCCGCGGGTCCCGCCGGTACCGGTAAGACGGAGACGGTGAAGGACCTCGGTCGCGCGCTCGGCATCCAGGTGTACGTGTTCAACTGCTCCGACCAGATGGACTACAAGGCGATGGGCAGCACGTACAAAGGGTTGGCTCAAACCGGCGCTTGGGGTTGCTTCGACGAGTTCAACCGGATCCCCGTCGCGGTTTTATCGGTGTGTTCCACGCAGTACAAGACTGTGTTGGACGCCATTCGGGCCAAAAAGTCGCAGTTCATGTTTGAAGACGTGGAGATCTCGTTGAGGCCGTCCACGATGGCGTTCATCACCATGAACCCCGGTTACCCCGGCCGAGCCGAACTGCCCGAGTCTCTCAAGGCGCTTTTCCGTCCCGTGTCCATGTGCGTCCCCGACCTCGGCATGATCTGCGAGAACATGCTCATGGGCGAAGGGTTCCAGATGTCCAAGCTACTCGCGAGGAAGTTTGTGATTTTGTACAGGCTGTGCCAGGACTTGCTCTCCGCCGCGCCGCACTACGACTGGAAGTTAAGGGCCATCAAGACGACGCTCTACGTGGCGGGTGGATTAAAACGCGATCAGCCGCACCTCACCGAGGACAAGGTTTTACTCCAAGCCCTTCGCGATTTCAACCTCGGAAAGCTCACGTCCGACGACCACGGCATCTTCATGGGTTTACTCAACGACTTGTTCCCGGGTATGCTCGCGGACGTCCCTCGACAGCGCGACGACGCGTTCGAGGCGCAAATCACGAAATCGGCGATTGAGCTCGGGTACCAGCCCGAGGAAATGTTCGTTTTGAAGATCACGCAGCTTCGCGAGATTTTCATGGTGCGATGGGCGGTGTTCTTGCTCGGCCCTGCCGGCTGTGGCAAAACCGCGGTGTGGAAGACGCTTCTACACGCGCAAAACGCGTATGGGGAGAAGGGCAGGGCGGTTCCGGTGAATCCCAAGGCGGTTTCCCGAAACGAATTGTACGGATTTTTGCATCCCGCGACTCGCGAGTGGAAAGAAGGTTTAATGTCCGTCACGTTCCGCGACATGTCCAACAACACCACGTACATTCACCAGTGGATCGTGCTCGACGGGGACATCGACGCGGAGTGGATCGAGTCGATGAACACCGTCATGGACGATAACAAGATGCTCACGCTCGCATCCAACGAACGCATTCCGCTCACCGGCACCATGCGCTTGCTCCTCGAGATTAACCACATGTTCCACTGCTCCCCCGCGACGGTATCGCGCGGAGGCGTCATCTACCTGAACCAGGATGACATCGGGTGGAAACCGATGGTGGACTCGTGGATCGAGGCCAAGGAAGCGGTTGAGTACCGACCGATTCTCATCGAGCTCTTCGACCGGTACATGCCCCGCAGCATCGAGCACTGCCGCCGAACCTTCCGCACGATCGTCCCGCTCGTACCCATGAACATCGCCGGTACCGTGTGCAAGATATTGGACGGCATGATCCCCGCGGAAGCCGTCAGAGGCGCACCCGCGCCGGATCGCAAACTCGTCGAGATGCAATTCGTATTCGCCGCCACGTGGGCGCTGGGCGGCGCGATGCTCGTTGACAAGACTGTTGATTTCCGCGCGCAGTTCAGCAAGTGGTGGGTGAGCGAGTGGAAGAACGTGCTCTATCCCGAGGAAGGGCTGGTGTTTGACTACTACGTGGACCCGCAATCGATGCAGATGCGGCCGTGGGAGGAGAAGGTTGAAGGGTTCGGGTACAATCCTTCCGAAGCCTTCGCCAACATCTTCGTCCCGAGCGTGGAATCAACGCGCCTGTCCTACTTTCTCACGTCGTTCATCAAGAACAAGCACTACTGCATGTTCGTCGGCAACGCGGGTACCGGTAAGACGGCGCTCATGCGGGAGACGCTCCGGGGGCTCGATTCCGAGAACTGGTGCTTCAGCACGGTTAACATGAACAACTTCATGGACGCGCCCGCGCTGCAGGTGATCATGGAACAACCCCTGGAGAAGAAAAGCGGAGTTCGTTTCGGCCCACCGGGCGCGAAGCGAATGGTGTACTTCTTCGATGACCTCAACATGCCGTACGTCGACAAGTACGACACCCAGACGCCCATCGAACTCGCCAGGCAAAACATCGACTACAAGGGTTGGTACGATAAACAGAAAATCGTTCTGAAAGAAGTGCTCAACGTGCAGTACATGGCGTGCATGAACCCGACCGCGGGGTCTTTCAACATCACCCCGCGGATGCAACGGCACTTTGCGACGTTCGCGGTGCAGATGCCTTCCAAGGATGTGGTTCGAAGCATGTTCGCGCAGATCATCGACGGGCACCTGCGCAACTTTGATCCCGACATAGGCAAATACGCGCAAAAGGTTGCCGACGCGTCGATTGAACTTCACAACCTCGTCGCAAACACGTTCCTGCCCTCCGCGGTCAAGTTCCACTACCAGTGGAACCTCAGAGAGCTGTCCAACATCACCCAAGGTATCTGTCGCACGCTTCCCGAGTTTTATTCAAACGCAGGGGACTTGGTTAGGCTCTGGATCCACGAGTGCGAACGAGTCTTCAGCGACCGCATGACGCTAATCGCCGACATCGAAAAATTCGACAACATGCGAGTCGCCGTGACCAAAAAATATTTCGAGGACCAAGACATGGAGGCGATCGAACAGCGGCCGATCAGTTACAACGCGTTCATGCAGCACGACTCACAGGACAACGGCGCGTACTGCACCGTCGATACCTACGAGAAGCTCAACAAGACTTTGGTCGACAAATTGAACGAGCACAACGAGAGCAACGCGGTTATGGACCTGGTGCTCTTTAACCAGGCGATGGATCACGTGACGCGAATCACGCGTATCCTCGACCTGCCACGTGGCAACGCCATGCTCGTGGGCGTCGGCGGCAGTGGCAAGCAATCGCTCGCGCGTCTCGCGACGTTCATCTGCGGCTTCGAAGTTTTCCAGATTTCAGTCACGTCCTCGTACGGCATCGCGGATTTCAAGGTTGACTTGTTCGAACTGTACAAGAAGGCGGGCGCCAAGGGCCAACCGGTGACGTTCTTGATGACCGACAGCCAGATTGTCCAAGAACGTTTCCTCGTGTACATCAACGATTTGTTGTCCTCTGGGTACATCCCGGACCTGATGTCGAACGAGGAGAAGGAGGAGATGTGCAACGCGGTTCGGAAAGAGGTCAAGGAGGCGGGCATCTTGGACACTCCGGAGAATTTGTGGGATTTTTTCCTCGACAAGGTTCGACGGTACCTGCACGTGTGCCTGTGCTTCTCACCCGTCGGGGACAAGTTCCGGATCCGAGCCAGGAACTTCCCGGCGCTCATCAACTGCACCGTCATCGACTGGTTCCAGC
>Ga0315315_10004937_pt1 | contig 12296 bp, 6 predicted proteins | sample M140m3416metaG_FD_203699 | JGI IMG/M metagenome (GOLD analysis project Ga0315315, IMG submission 203699) | Ammonia-oxidizing marine archaeal communities from Monterey Bay, California, United States - M1 40m 3416 | ecosystem: Environmental > Aquatic > Marine > Intertidal zone | place: USA...
AGTCGCCTGCTCCAGAAGGAGCAACAACAAAATACAATTCATCTCCAATACAACCTTGCGGCTGATTAAAGACCTGCACAGTATTTGGGCCGGGATAAACATTATTATCTACAACAATTGAATCCAATACAGTAGAATCATTTCCACATCCATTCGTGGCAGTTATAGATATAATATAAAACCCAGTATTTGCATAAGTGTGAGAAGTAAAAGCCTCGTTTGAAACATTTCCATCTCCAAAATCCCAAGAGAAGGACAATCCATTATAATCTTGCCCAATAAACATAACCTGATCATTAGGACAAGCAGAATCACCGAATATCTCATAATTCAAATCGGTAACAGGCAGGCTATTAACAATATTCACTAACAAAGGTATAGTAGTACTTGCTCCACAACCATTTGTTATTTCAACAGATGCATTATAAGTTCCAGCCGCATTGTATATATGATCCGCATCTTTATTTGTAGAGGTACCTCCGTCTCCAAAATCCCATAGATAACTTGCATATCCAGATTGGGCATAAAATTCAGCCTCCGAATTCACACATACATTGTTATTAACTAAATTTGCATATGGATTTCCTGTAAACGGCAAATTGTCCTGTACGTTAATTGTGTCGTACAAGGTTAAACTATTGCCACATGCATTCTGATAGGTTACTGAAACCGGATAAACCCCTGTGCTATTATACGCATGCTGCCACTCGGTCGTTGTTCCTGTTCCGTCTCCGAAATCAATATAATAATCGTATTCCCAATTTAAGCTAAAATCAACTAAATCGCCTGGACATGCTTGATTTTGAAATATTTGAAAGTAAGAGTTTGTTATTTGAGCATTATTGGAAACAACCACCTGATAAGGGACATTTAGGGTGCTGCCACAATCATTTGTTATGAATAAATTCACATTGTAAACTCCCACAGAACTGTAAGTGTGGTTAACATATTGACCTGTGATGACCGCACTGCCATCACCCATTTCCCATTCGTATGTTAATCCATTATCACTCCATGCATTTAAGCTAACTTCTTGACCCGGACAAACTGTATCTAAACCACCAATATAAACTCCCGTTACCGGAGCACTATTATCAATAAATACACTATCCGAAGCAGTTGCCGATGATCCGCAACCATTAGATACCGTTAGATCGACATAATTCCATCCAAGATTTGAAAACCCATGCTGGGTATAATAATCAAAATCAAAAGAGCCATCATTGTAATCCCATTGAACACTACTGAAGTTATAATCCGTCTGAAAATCAACCAAAGAATTAGGACAAGTAGTATCAGATCCAACATAGATCCAAGGAGAACTTTGGATAGGAAGACCGCTTGACACAACACTTATTGTTGTGTCAATACTAAATGTACCACAAGTATTTACAAATTCACAGCTAACCAAATACGTTCCACTGGATGTATATGTATGACTTACTCCAGAATAATCTGAGCTCTCTAGGTAAGAATTGCCATCTCCAAAATCCCAAGACCAACTGGATCCTTGAGCTGCTACCCAAAAAAACATCTGATCGTTAACGCAAGCTGAATCATTGTTCATGGAAAGATATGAGGCAGCTCCCAAAACATCAATTTGAAGATTGTAAGAGCCAATGTAAGCACCTGCCCCATCCAAAGCATTAAGTTGGACATAATAATTTCCTACAGATGTATAGGTATATGTTTGATTATTTCCAGAAACCCAACTTCCTCCATCACCCATGTACCATTCAAAAGACACAGCATTCGGATCAATAGTAGTATTGGTAAAGTTAACTGTTAAAGGCCCACAGCCAGAAGTAACGTCTGCCGTAAATGAAATCTGCGCATTGATTGAGAAGAATGTAAATATGGGAAGTAACGATGAGAGTATGTAATATTTTATCATTTGTCCTGAGTTTTTAATATCGAACGCAAATATAGTACATTTACCTTGAAATCAAACACTCATGTGCGATTACCATGCATCTAAACCCAGTATTTATTTAAATAAATGTGATTTAGGTTTTAATGCTTCTAAACATTTCCATTTCAGATCTATAGAAGAAAATAAAAAGAATTCTTGAGGCTATCTATTGATTAGATTCTAACACCTATAACACAAACATCATCAACCTGCTCCGTATCTCCTTTCCAATTAGAAAACACCTCACTAATTTTTGTATGCTGCTCTTTCATCCGTAAATGAGAGATTGATAGGATATATTCCCTCATTTTCTTCACCATAAACTTCTTGCCCTTCGGGCCCCCAAATTGATCTTGAAAACCATCAGTCAGTGTGTAAATTACATCGCCTTTTTGAATATCAAATATACCACCTACAAATGGAATTTGATCTTTATCGTGCTTTCCAACCGGCATTTTCTCAGGTTTTATTTCAGTCAGGGATCCATCTCGAACTACCCAAATAGGGTTTTGAGCGGCAGTGTAAGAAAATTTATTATTTTCAAAATCAAAGCATATAATACTTGCATCCATTCCATCTTTGCCTCCTTCAACACTCCCGTCTTTTTTTAAGCGTTCGATAATCGTTTTACGGGTAGAATTAAAAATTTCATGTGGTTCTAAAAAGTTAAGCCTAACTGCTTTCTCTATGGAAGAAATATTAAGGATGCTCATAATAGCACCCGGAACACCATGCCCAGTGCTATCGGCATTTACCATCGCAAAATTACCATTACTCAACTTATCTGCCCAATAAAAGTCTCCACTTACCACTTCTTTTGGCTGAAAGAAAACAAAATATTCTTCTAGATTCGTATCTAGGATATCTTTCGTTGCTAAAAAACTACGTTGAATTCGTTCAGCATAATTGATACTATCTGTTATTTCGCGATGCGCTGCTTCAACCAATTCTTTTTGGCGCTCTGCAATATCTCGCTGCTTTTCGGCATCTTGCTTTTGAATTACAGCTTCTTTCGTTCTCTTTTTTACAATACCTTCTAAGTGAATATTTTTTTGTTTTACCCTTCTAATACTGAAAAGAATAATTATGTAAACCACAAATACAAACCCTATAACATATAGGACATAAGCCCAACTTGCCCTGTACCATGGAGGTAAGACGACAAAAGAAAAGACTGCTTCTTCCGAAATAAAGCCATTAACGTTTCTAGCTTTTACTTTAAATGAATACGCCCCTTCTGCTAAATAATACTCTTTTATTGTTCTTGACGACCACTTGTTCCAGTTATCGTCATGCCCTTCTAGTAAAAAGCTATACTCCGTTTTGCTCTCATCAATAAAGGAAGTTGATGCAAAAGTGAAAGTAATCGGAGTATTGGATGAATATTTTAATGTGTAATCCAAATCATTGGGTTGCAAAAGCCCATTCTCTTGATATGCCCCTGTAAACAAGTTACTATCTCCATAAACTACACTTCGAACCAGAGCATTAAAAGGGATCTCATAATTATTAATTATTTTACTATCATAACGCATTAATCCACTTGGCCCTCCTAACCATGTGATTCCATCTTGATCGTGAAATAAGGCATGAACAATATCTTCAGAATGCCTTCTAAACATCTTAGAATTCCAAACATATTTTTCCCCATGAAGACTTGAGTAGCCTATTTCGTAATTATTATCAGTATCATATAAAATCATCCAAATATTCCCTTCCGAATCTTCGCTTATTCGATGCACACCTCTCTCTTTTGAAAAATCTACACCAAATTCATTGTGCAAAGCAAACTTTCCATCCACATGCTTAAATAATCCTTTGTCGGTACCAGCATAAATTTCTTTATCCTTAATGAACATATAAGTAGCTCCTTCTGGAAGACCTTCTTCAGTATAATAACGTTCAAACTTAATAGAGGAATCACGGAATATATCAACATGTGTTTTATAAACACCTCCGTCTAAATCTGAAATTGTACCAATCCAAATCGTACCATCTTCCTCAAAAACAAAATTATGGGGTTCAGCTTGAGTGAAATTTCTTAAATAGTTGCTAGTAATGTATTGTTCACCATTATAAACTAAGTTAGCCAATCCATCATAGTGAACAACGATAAGCTCATTTGGGTTAAGCGGAGATGTCTGAACTTGATATGGTCCTCCTGGCTGCAGTTTAGTATGTTCATTGGCTTCATTTAATGCCAACACATGGTCTCGCTCTGAAATTAATAACAACGTGTCGTTACCATTATCAAAAAGATGTAATCCATAACAATCCTGTTCAATACCTTTTACTTTTTCAAAAAATCCATTACTGTTCATGCTGTACACCCCATCTTGCGAAGCAACAAATAGACGTTTTTTATATCTAATAATTGCCTCTAATGTACTTCGAAGTCCAGAAGTTAAATCAAATTTCAAAATAGGTGAGTTGATCTGAATTTTGGAAATACCCACGTTCGTTCCTAGCCAAAGATTTTTTTCATTATCCACAAATTGTGCTTTAATTGCAGCATCCTTCAAACCTTGCTCTAAACCAATTGTATACACAAAATCAAAGTTTTCATTAACAACAATGACACCTTTTGAGTTGGTGCCCAAGGAAAGTAAATTATCTTCAATTTTTAAAACAGACAGTAAAGTTATTCCTTCTAAAAAATCTCTCTTAACAAGCCTTCCTGTATTAGACATTTCATAAACACCTGATTGCGCCGTAAAAAACAAATTTCTGTCTCGAAATCTAATTGATGAAATAACCTCCTTATTAGATAACTGATACCCCTCTTCTACCGGTTTTAACTTTTTGTCTTTCAGCAGGAATAATCCCAAACCTTTTTGCTTGATATAATGTCGGCCATCAAGAAAGAACATGTCTTCTATGTCTGTTTCTGGAATTATACTGTCGACACCCTCGGATGATAGAATATAAATTACTTTTTCAGTTTTTAAATATTTTTTTTCTCCATCAATGATTATCTTGGCAACTCTTCCTATGGAATTAACTCCTATATTTTCTAATTCAGAATTAAATTGCAACCTACCAACCGAATCGGGTTTAAGCACACCAAAATCTCCATTAGCTCCTGCATAAACCAATCCATTTGGGGCTTTTGCCAATGAAAGACACCTTAAATCATCTTCACCAATTTGAATTTTTGCCCATGATACTCCATCATACTCAAATATCCCTTTCTGATTAGAGAAATACATTAAGCCTCTCGAATCTTGAACAATATCGAAAATTTGCGGATTCCCATTATATTCTTTTGGGGAATAGTTTTGCAACAAAAATGTTCCATTTAAACCTGGGGCACTATTCTGAGCGACACCCTGACAAAACAGGAGAATACAAACGATTATATTTACAATACTGAATTTCACTAAACAAATATAAAAATTGGCTTGAATAATAAGCCTTGACTAAAAATAAAATTCAACTTTCTCATCTATAATTTCAATAACTTTTGAGAATAAATCCTATTGTTTTGAACAAGGACAACATTATACATTCCTGCATTATAGGGTTCCATACCAATTTTTAATTGATGCTGTCCTAAAACCTTTATCGGTTTGAACTGCCTTACTTTTCTTCCCGTCACATCTGTAATAAAAACAGTAATTGGCGACCATGATTTTGAGCTGAAAACGAGTTTAGATGTTTCGTTTATGGGATTTGGAAATATCGCCAACTCTTTTATGGCCAGCCCCTCAAACAGTCCATTTGGATTCGGTTCCACTGAATTCGCTCTATTTGATCTTGTTGTATTATGGTCTTGGGCTTTCGTTGCAGAACATTGACCACTCCAATCAACATCAACTAAATAACCCAAACCTGTCCAATCTAATGGAGTATCACTATGCCACCAGCTTGTGTCTACATCATTAAATGTAGAATAAAGAAGGTCAACGCCGGGGCCGCTTCCTGCAGAATCAATCCAACAATTATAATAATTTACAGACTGCCCCATGTATTTAGTCCATCGCAAGCGAATACTATCTCCTTGTTCCAATATTGCGAAATGAATCGTTTGATGAGGAAGGCTCAAAGGGCCTTCTAAACCTTGATTATCTACTCCAGATATTCTATATCTATAAGGACGCAAATTAGGATCAGCACTATAGTCTCGAAACTGGCTTACAGAGTCCCAATGAACCGAACCAACCAGCGTATCACCTCCCAATAATTTTGCTCTGTAAATTCTTATTGAATCAATTGGATTAGCGCTTGTTTGAGAACCTCTTTCCCAAACAACAACATTATGTGTAAATGTCGTATCAACCGTCACCAAACAAATGTCCGTTAATGGTCCTATTTGGGCATTTGTAAATAAATTAAGGAGAAATAGCGGCAGTAGTAAAAGTATTTTATTCATCAACTTAATTTTTATTATTAAAGGTATAAGAATTAATCCCCTTGCAAGTTATGAAATTTAATCTTTACTAAAAAAAGACTCTCCCAGAAACCATTACATTTCTTCCTGGTGAACTTATCCCGGATGCAAACATTTTATAATGCTGATCCATGAGGTTGTTTATCCCAAACTGAAGCGTAAAAGAATCATTTAATGACAAACTTGCTCTAAAATTGATTGTAAACCACGAAGGGCTTCCATCAACCGTTGCTTCTTGAGGATTATCAGATGTTCCTGCGGCAAAATCATCTTTTCTTTTCCAACCATTATAATGACTAAACACCTCTATGTCCCAGTTCTCCTTTTCAAACAACAATGCCGTTTTGCCAAATAATGGAGGTATATGAGCAAACGGATCCTTGGAGTTTGTTAAGTATCCTTTCGTATAATTTATACTTGATGAAAGGTGGATGTTCTTTGTAAAGATGATCTTAATCCTTCCGGAACCTCCATATATAATTGCCTGTTCAGCATTTATGTTTGTTTGGATTTTTCTGTTTTCGCCTTCGTAAATCAACGAATCTAACCCATTCAGCTCGTAATCTTCTCTTATAATCGCATTATCCAAGACCGTGCAAAATCCAGTGGCTCCAATTGTAAGAAAATTTACTTTGTAAATGTTAATTCCATTAGAATGATATTCTCTTTGAAACGTTTTGGAAAAGCCCAACTCAGCACTGTAAGCATATTCAGGTGCTATTTCATTATTCGGAATTACTACAAAATCTCCTTTTTTAAAAACCTTTCCAAAATCATCAATATTTGGAGACCTAAAGCCTGTACTAATATTTAAATTTGACTTAAAATTCTTTGTTGGTAAATAGACTAGACCTAAATTACCAGAAAAAGCTTGACTTGTTGTATTGATAGACCCAAAAGGCAGCGCAACAAACGAATCATCGATAAATCGGGCTTGTAGGTTATTATAATTGTACCTTCCTCCTAACTTGGCAATTAGCTTTTTAAAAGTGTGAGCATAGCTTAAGTAAAATGCCCCTGTACTCATTCCGCTACCTCCATCGGGATATCGAGTAGATTCACTGCCCTTTTCATTTGTTGTGATATCTTCAGTAAATGCAGTTGACACAACAGTATTATTCGTGATTTCTATGCCGTAAAACAATTCTGATGTGCTATCCATAACACGCACTAAGTCCGCATTAAACCCATAAACTCTGACATTTTCACTATTACTACTTCTTGTATTTGACCCGAATTTTCTTTTAAATCTCTCTTCATTTATGTTTTGCGCAGACGCAATAAAAGAAGCTTTTGAAAATAAAAAATTCGAAGATGATATTTCGGCTTTTAAGGCTGCGAACATTCTTTCCTGAGGACCATAATACCACTCTGAGTATTCTAAACTCCCATCTTCTAAAACATTATTAAGCCTATCAAACCTCGGAACATTCGTTGAATTTGAATATTGTGTATTCAGTTTAAATGTTACAAAATCGGAGTGTCGATAAATCAATTTTTGTAGCGCGTCAACTTGTTGATAAGCTGTTCCTACTTGTAAATTCGGGTTCTTATTCATTACCATCGAATCCTTTCCTTCAATTCTTTTAGAATAAAAATTAAATTTCCCAAGGTCCTCATATCCGTGTAAGCGTTTACTTCCCGACATTAAGTCTCCAAAATCATTTACCGAAACAGAGGTAATTGAACCAAACTTTTTACCACCTATTGCGATATCAAAATGTCCCGACTTTTCCTGGTTAGAACTATTATATCGCAACATTCCTGATCCACTTGTAATAATTGAGTCACCGCTAGAAAGCTTTGGATCTTTTGTATGAAAGTGAATCACACCGCCGATTGCATCACTACCATAAACCGCAGACCCTGGGCCATAAAGAATCTCCACTTGAGAGAGAATATTATTGTCAACCGTAATGCTGTTGTGCAGGTGACCTCCGCGATAAATTGCATTGTTTAAACGGACTCCATCCACAACCAAAAGCACTCTATTTGCTTCGAACCCTCTTATTATTGGGCTTCCTCCACCCATTTGGCTCTTTTGAACCTGAATACCATCAGCATTTTGCAATACGTCTGCAGTAGTTTGAGCACTTAGCTCTTCCAATTCTTCAGCAGAAATAATTTCGGTTTGATTGGTGGATTTTTCTTTATTCCCATTTTCATTCCGGAGTGGTGCAATTATGTGAACCCCGTTGAGCATGTTGCTCGTGGACTCCATTATTACCCAACGACCTTCGTCTAATATAGTGGCTACCGTTAATTTTTGCGTTTTATACGACGCAATAGTAAAAACGAGTGTATCATTTATGCCAAATTGAGAAATATTCGTATTTCCTTTATAACCTGTATTCGTGCATTTTGTTTGAAGAACATTGCAAATATCTACTTCGTCCAAAGGTTCGAACATTTCGTTTACAACTCTTATCTGTTGCGCATTAAATAAAGAAACACGGCAAAAGAAGATCACCATGAAAACGCATAGAATTTTGCCAATATTTAACCTTTCGCACCTATGTTTCATCAATTAATCTTCAAAAATAGTTTCCAAAATTTTGTGCGAAGTTATTATATCCTTTCTCATTCCCAATTGCATTTCATAGTATTTAACCATTGCACCTAATAATTCCTTTCGTTCAGAATTAGTATAATTCAATGCTGAAAGCTTATCAAAATTCGTGCCTATAAGCTGTCTAAAAAGTTCAGACAATTCAACCGATAAATGGTAATCAAAAATATCTTTAGGAAATTCAAAAACACCTTCTTTTAAACTAAAATATTTTTGAGCAGGTTTCTCGGGTGCTGATGGTTGAAAACCAAAATACCTTGAAAGCCTCATTAAAAAAACCAGATGGAAGTTAACATTAAATTCGCTTTCATCAAAAATAGAAATCGCGGTAGAAGTGTAGCGGTATAATTCTGGATTTGTTTCCTCCTCTTTAATACACTTGTATAAAATTTCTGTGAGAAAAATAGCAATCATGCTCTTTCTTACATCCATTGTAATAGAAACAGGTGGTTTTTGCAACTTAATTAAACCCGCATAATTGAGGCTTTTATTTGGGTTATATGAGCAATCAATTTCTAGCAAATGAAAAGGTTGTAGAACTGCTGACGCCCCTTTCTTTTTCTTTATGCCTTTTGCAATAAAAGATTGCAAACCATACTCTTGTGTAAATACTTTTAAAACAACACTTGTTTCTGAGTAAGGGAAATGCTTCAAGTAAATTCCTTTTATCGATTGCCGCATCTACTTATGTGTTCGGAAGTTCCACATAAAATGTAGTACCTTTTCCTATTTGCGTTTCAAAATAAATTTGACCGTTATGATTATCTACCATCTGTTTAACCATCGCCAAACCCAAACCGGCACCGGTAGATTTCGTAGTAAAGTTTGGTGAAAAAATCTTTTTTTCAATTTCTTTAGTTATACCAACACCATTGTCTTTAATAAAAATTAAATGTGTATTTCCTTTTGGAACTAGCCCAACCTTTATAGTTCCTCTCCTATCATCAGGAATTGCCTGAATCGCATTTTTTATCAGATTACTAAAGACACGGTTTAATTGTTCTTTATCACCCAAGACTATTGTCTCCTTTGGGTCATTCGCTTCAAAGACAACATCTACCTCAACAGTCTCGCTAAATAATTCACAGGTAGATCTTAGCACTTCTTTGATATCAATTTCCAAAATAGTGGCTTTAGGCATTTGAGCAAAATTAGAAAATTCATTTGCTATAGATGTCAAAGTATCAATTTGCTGAACCATTTTAATCGAAAACTTTGCTAGCTTTTCTTTAAACTCAGGATCATTTTTATCTAAGGCTCTCTCCAAATGTTGGACGCTCAATCTCATAGGGGTTAAAGGATTTTTAATCTCATGTGCCACTTGTCTTGCCATTTCTCTCCAAGCACTTTCTCTTTCACTCTTTGCTAGTTTCTCAGTACTTGATTCCAATTCCTTAATCATTAAATTATATTCATCCACCAAAGCTCCTATTTCGTCTTCCCCTTTCCAGTCAATTAATAAATTCTTCTTATTGATTTTAACTTCTTTCAGCTTGTTTGTAATTTCTCTTAGAGACTTTGTTATGTACTTTGACAATAGGTAAGCAAGTAAACTTGCTCCAATTAGTAAGAACACATAAATCTCTACAAGCGCTGTTAAAAACGGAGCCAAATCGCTTTTATCATTCGAGTTTTCTAAATTATATGGGATATTAATTATTGCAATTTCTTGTCCTTTATTATTTAAGACATAAGAATAAGTGGAGACGTAATACTTGTTTAAGTTTTCTACTTGACGTTGCTTTGAGCTCTGCAACTTTTCTAGAAGTTCTGGGGCGATAGTTCGTGTATAAAACTCTGGATCACTTTTGTCATCTCTACTAGACATTAGTACTTGACCTTTTGTGTTAAAGATGTTTATCTCAATATTATTAACATCGGCTAGCTCTTTAACTTTGTACTCAAAATCCTTCCGCACAAAATCCATGTTTTTAGCAATTTCTACCTCCTTTAAAAAATACTGTAAAGATGTAGCAACTGTATGTTCTTTTCTTTTTAATCGGTCTTGATGATATTCCTCATTTTGATTGTCGAAAAAAATAATGGTAGTAGCTCCAATTATTAGCAATGATAGCAGAATAATGGCCAACATGGATATATAAATTCTTGTTCTAAGGCTTGGACGGTAAAAACTCATTTACAAAATATTATATTTTACACGGACAAATTTTAAGCCAAAATATCGATTGAATCATTCTAAGTTTGGAACTTCAAAAGTACTGCCACGTACGAACCGAACCCCAATTAATAACTCATGCGTTCCTGAACTATAATTTCTCAAATTGGAAGTTGTAAAATCATATGAATATCCTATTACTAAATTTTCACGGAATAGATATCCAATCATGGCAGAAGCAGCATCAGCTGTTCTATAGGCACCACCAAGCCATATTTGATTCTTATACGTTACCTTTGCCATCAAGTCAGCTTGAACTGGAGCCGCTTGAACATACTTAACCAAAACAGTTGGTTCTATTTGAATATCTTCACTCGCATTAAAGCGATATCCTCCATGCGCATAATAATGATTCTCTAACTTACTTAAACCTGTATTTGTTCCTTCGTCAAATTTTAATTTCGACTGCAAAATATTTGGTGCAGAAACTCCAAAATTCCAATTCTCATGATACAAATAAAATGCAAATTTTGCATCTGGGACCAGCGTTTGCATTACCCCATCAATTATTACCGGATCGTTCGGAGAGTAAGTAGTTATCTTGTGACCATCCAACTTCCATTCTGATATTCCAAAACTCGCACCTAACGATAATCGAATAGACTCAGATAAGCTTAGTTGATAAGAATAAGACCCTTGCAAACCGGTGCGTCTAGTTGGTCCAACATGATCAGTATAAAGGAATGCACCTAATCCCATCTTTAGATTTTTTGTTGGACCATTTACCGTTAATGAATACGTCCTTGGCGCATCAGACAAACCAACCCATTGATATCTATGTCCTGACTTAACATCAAAATAAGGTTTTGAACCTGCTATTGCCGGATTATATGCATAATCGTTGAATAGAAACTGACTAAAAGTCGGCAACTGCTGGGCCTTCATATGTAATAAAGACAAACTGCAAATTGCTATGATTAAGTATCTCATTTTCATCTCTACTATATTTAACGCATTATAGTTACTGGTCCGGTAAAAGCATCCGGATATTCTGGATGATTAAGAACAATTATATAGTAATATGTGCCCACCGGAAGGTCTTTCCCTTTATAAGTGCCGTCAAACTGTTGCAAATCTCCGACAGATATAAATAGCTGTTGACCCCACCTATTGTATACTTCAATAACACATTCTGGAAAATCTATCATTAGATCAAGTTGCCAAGTATCATTTATTCCATCACCATTTGGCGAAAATCCATTAGGAAAAGTAATTTCTGGCAATAATTCAACATATACCGTATCGCTAT
>Ga0315315_10004938_pt1 | contig 12296 bp, 13 predicted proteins | sample M140m3416metaG_FD_203699 | JGI IMG/M metagenome (GOLD analysis project Ga0315315, IMG submission 203699) | Ammonia-oxidizing marine archaeal communities from Monterey Bay, California, United States - M1 40m 3416 | ecosystem: Environmental > Aquatic > Marine > Intertidal zone | place: USA...
GCCATATGCCTCATTTCCCATAGAGATTCAGCACAAATACAAGGAAGAGACCGCGATAAATTTATTTGAAAGAATCGGGGGAATATCAAATGCGAAAGAGATTTATCAAGGGATCGTTAGCTCTCCAAGCGTGTGGCATTACAGAAACAAAATGGAATATAGCTTTTCCGAAATACGTCACGATTTGGAAAGCGGTGAGAAAGTGGACGATTTTGGTTTGGGATTTAAGCACCGAGGGACGTGGTGGGCTGTTGAAAATTTAGATCGAGATTCGGGATTGTTTGACAAACAAATTGAGGATGATATTTATAAAGTTCGTGAGTGGTGTGAAAATACGGGGCTTCCAGCTTGGCATCCTCCTCAACGAAAAGGGTTCTTTCGGTTTTTTGTCATCAGACGCAGTGAAGCAAGCAATAAAATCCTCATCAATTTGGTGACGACTTCTGGAGGAGAAGGGGCATTTATTGAGTCTGAATTCACGGCATTTATCCTGAGCCTTTGGGGGGATCGCGTGGCGGGAATTCTGCACACCATCAACGATGACATCGGAGAAAGAGTAGAAGCCAGAGAAGGTAGCAGCGCATTGATCTTCGGACAAGACCGCATTACTGAGGTTCTGCACGGACTTCAATTTGACATCAGTTTAAGTAGCTTTTTTCAAACAAACCCATTAAGTGCGGAGAGACTCTACAGTGAAGTCATCTCCATGGCCATAGAAAAAGGAATGGGCGGGAAAGACGATGTGGTCCTTGATTTGTTTTGTGGGACAGGTACCATTTCACAATTGCTCGCACAAAACCATGATGGCCAAATCATCGGCGTAGATATCGTTGACACTGCCGTTGAAGATGCCAGGATATCTGCGGAACGCAATGGCTCAAAAAACACCACCTTTTTTGCCGCCGATGTGGGCAAATTTCTACTTGAATATCCAGAATACAAAGGATGTATAAGGACACTTGTGATGGATCCGCCTCGAGCGGGGATTTCTTCGAAAACACTCAGAAAAGTCATCAGGCTAAAAGCCGACAGAATGGTCTACGTCTCATGCAACCCTGCAACACAAGCCCGAGATATGGCTACCTTGGCAGAGAACGGATATAAACTTGTTAAATTTAAGCTTGTCGATCAATTCCCACACACTGCGCATGTAGAATCTGTGGCATTGTTTGAAAGAATCCCGGGATTTATCCCCATCATTGATATGAAATAAAGAAATTATGAAGAATAACAAGATTCTTGATTCAGACCAAATAGAACGAAAGTTCCAACGTATGGCCAGACAACTGCTCGAAGCTCACCACTCAGAGTCGGAGATTATACTGATGGGGGTCGAAGGCCAGGGTCAAGAAGTGGCGATACGCCTTCACGCCATTCTTACTAAAATAGGGGAATTGAACATCCACCTTAAAAACATCAAGCTCGACAAAGAAAATCCACTTTCTAAAGAAATCATCTGCAATGCTTCTCAAGCGGACATTCAATCGAAAGTTGTGGTGATCGTGGACGATGTTTTGAATTCTGGGAAAACATTAATTTATGCTGTAAAACACATTCTAGACTCAGGCCCAAAAGGCGTGTATACAACTGTTTTAGTGGATAGAATACATCGCTCTTTCCCCGTTCGCGCTGATTATTGCGGGCTCTCCCTCTCAACTCACCTGAATGAACATATCTCCGTCAAGTTGAGCAAATCGAAATCAACATCTGATGCTGTTTTTCTCGAACTTTAACAGCAGTAAGAAAATGCTAGAGCGCTTCTCGTAAGCGCCATCCGATAGAACTCAGTCTGTTTGCCAGCTCTTCATCCGTGTAGTCTAGCTCGTCCCACTTCACATCTGCATTGCCATAACAACTGGCCCTCACCAAAAGGTGTCGCCCAATCACACGTTCAAGATCTTGCGGCTTCACATTTGCGAGAAGAGGTCGATTCGCAACATTGTCTTTCAATCGATTTGCAAGTTCCGGCACTGGCACTGAAAGATGCACAACCACACCGTGCCTCCTCATCCAAGCCATCGCTCCATCCGCACATGGTGTGCCTCCACCTGTGGCAATGACTGATTCAGGTTCTTCGACAATTGTTCTTAGGAGTTCTGATTCTTCAATTCGAAAGGCCTCTATCCCAAACTCAGCGACATACTCACTGATTGAGCACCCCAAATTCTCCTCTATGCGAGAATCCATATCTATAAATGGTCTGCCCATCTGCTCTGACAGACGTTTGCCAAGTGTAGATTTCCCACTGCCCATAAATCCTACCAAAATCAAATGCATCAATCAAATATGTTATAACAATTCACACAAGTGTACTACAGATTATTTAGAACAGGTGCAAGTTTTCTCATTTAACATTAACGTTTAACATTTGAAAACCTTCTAGATTTCCTGTGATTTTATCGCCTGATTTTACTGGGCCTACCCCAGAAGGGGTTCCTGTAAATATTAAATCTCCTGTTTTAAGCGTCATAAACTTGGAGACATACGATATGAGATGATCGACTTTGAAAATCATATCCGATGTTGAGCCCTCTTGTACTTTAGATCCGTTGATGCTTAAATCGAACTGTAAGTTCTGAATACTTTTACCCAAACGATCCAATGAGATAAATTCCTCGGAGACCACCGCAGAACCATCAAACGATTTGGCTTTTTCCCAAGGATGTCCCGCCGTTTTAAGTTTGCGTTGAACATCTCGCGCAGTGAAGTCAATCCCAAGACCTACCTCAGCATAATAGCGTGATGCATATTTGGTTTGAATTGCCTTGCCCAGCTTAAGAATCTTTACAACCACCTCCACTTCGTAATGAACCTCATCTGTCCAATCGGGAATATAGAAAGCATGGCGTTTGTGCAAAACGGAACTGTCTGGCTTGAGGAAAAACATAGGTTCAGAAGGAACAGTGTTGCCTAGTTCTGCGGCGTGGTCGAGGTAATTACGTCCTATACAAATTATCTTCATGGTTCTACAAAGAACGTCACGATTACCCTTCTATCCTTCGCTCCTCGTGTTTCTGCTCTTTCTTCTCCGAAAAAATTCATAACAACCCGCTCTGAATTCACTCCACTGTCTAAGATATAGTTTCTCACAGTCGTTGCCCGAGCCCTAGAAAGGTTAAGGTTTAACGCCCGGTCTCCTGACATATCAGCATGTCCCGTACACATCAGACGCAGCTGAGGATATCTTACCATAAGACCTACCAACTCATTAAGTTGAAGTTGGGCATTGAGGGTCAGATTCGAACTGCCAGTATAGAATCTAACATCAAAGTTATCGGGAAGGTTTAAGGCCTTAAGCGCAGGGTCTGATGAGGGTGAAGGGCGGTCACCATTGCTCAGTCCATTTCTTGCAATGTCAATGGTATTTACAGGGACATTTGATTTTGATTGATTTTGCTCAACAATTTCTAGTCGACGGTTGTGGTCCTCCAGCAAAACGATGATTCTCTGCAAAAGATCTGATTCGGTGGTTGTGGTTGATATAGGCAAACTACTGTTGTCCTCATCTTCTATGAGATCCATGGTTTCAATAGAAAAATCAACTTCTAGAGGATTCAGAGGAGCATTGGGATCAAAATTTTGCCAATCTTCCAGAGATTGAGTGGGAACAGGCTCAAAGGTTTGGCCTACAAGAGCGAGAAGCCCTTTGTTGACATACCAACCCAGTTCTAAACCCGCCTGAAGGATCACCTCTTGCAAACGTGATTGTATGAGGAAATAGAACCTGTCTTCATAAGGAATGTTGGAAGCGCCACGCATTCTCGCAACATCGCGCTCATCCAATTCATCCACATCATTCAGCAGGGCATCAATTTCATCTGAGAAGCCGGCAAAGGGTACTTTTTCTTTGAACTTTCTTAACACCATTAAATCCTTCACCACCCTCTCCATATCCTTCTTAATCGTTCTTAGACTGGAACGCCAATTCACTTTTCCATCTTGAATATGAACAGCGCCATTAAGATACATTTCTAACGCTTCAACCATGACAGATCTGAGCTGCTCCACTTCAGGATCAGGTGCTGAACTCCAATAATTCACGATTAATGTTCCTTCCTTTGAGCCAACAAGTCGTGAGTCATCCGATTGCGAATGTGTGTTAAACGACGCAAAGACTAGCCCTAACAGCAAAAAGAGTGCGTAAATCAGGTGGTTACGAGTTTGGTTAGAGATCAAACTTAACATAACTCTAAGTTCGGGAATATTATGTAAAAAAACGAACCGCACTAAATCGGCAATATTTTACTTTCCCTGACCGCGTAATACTGTGCGTACAGTATAGATTAAAATCTTAAAATCCAGGGCCAGAGACATGTTCTCGATGTACATGATATCATAGCGAAGACGTTGCAACATTTGGGATACATTTTCAGCATACCCAAACTTGACTTGGCCCCATGAAGTAATCCCTGGCCTCACCTTCTGGAGGTGAGCGAAATGAGGCGCTTTTTCTTTGATTTTATCAATAAAATATTGACGTTCAGGACGTGGACCGACAAGCGACATCTCCCCTTTTAAAACATTCATAAATTGAGGCAATTCATCAAAACGCATCTTCCGCATCCACTTCCCAGATGAGGTAATACGAGGATCAGCACCGGAGCTCAACTGGGGAGTCCCAGCTTCAGCGTTCACAATCATTGTGCGGAATTTTATTATTTTAAAGGGGACACCATACCTACCAATGCGCTCTTGAAGATAAAAGATTGGACCTGATGAGGCAGTCTTGACAACAATGGACAGTAAGATGAATAAAGGAGAAATCATCACCAATGCGAACAATGAAGCAACGATATCAATGATCCGCTTCAGAACCATTTGCCAATGTGACATCACGAATCTGTCGACATGAATGAGTGGTGTTCCGTATACAGCGCCTGACCGCACATTTCCGCTGAGAATATCGTAAAGACCAGGAACCACTTTCACTGAGAGGTTGCGACCTTCAAGAATGGTAAGTAATTTAACCGTCTTTTCTCTGTCAGAGGGTTCAACAGCCACAATGACATCCTCAATGTGATACTGGTCTATGACCAAATTAATGTCATTTACACCACCGAGACGTTTTAGCTTGCTTGTCATCGCAGGCGCTTTTTGATTTACCTGAATCAACCCCAAAAGGTTAAAACCAGAAGATAAGTATTCATTCTGAAGATCATTTACCAATTGTAGGGCTGTTTCTGCACCCCCTAAAACAAGTGTTCTAAATGCCCAATCACCCTTTCTAATCATTCGTAAAGTCTGCGACACAATGGCCCACCTCCCCATAGTGGTGAGGATCAAATGACTTAACACCAATACCCCAAAAGTATAGTAATACTGCTGATAACTGTTGACAAAATCATCTAACAACAACACAAAAAACAACACAATAGACCCGATACATGTCGCAATTAACGTTTGGGTTAACTCAAGTGCTCTATGCCTTCTTCGGGGCGCGTTGTACATTCCCAACACAGCATATAATCCCAACCAAAAGACAGGTACCAGTAAGATTCCGTAGGTGTAATTCGCATCGAATTCCCATGAGTCAAAATCCCAAGACCAAACCTTCTCTACCTCAACTTTGCGATGGATGAACAAGGTCGCCCATGCGATTGCAGCGGAAATAATATCCGAGAGTACATAAAGCCAAGGCAATATTCTATCTACGCGCCTCCCCGACCTCATTTGTAATACACCAATTTAAAATTATCAACCACAACATAGCCCGACGATTCTCCGATATCTAAGATGGCATCTAACGTCAATTCATACCCAAATGCCGAAGGGGTGGAAAAGACAAATGGCCCCAAATCCAGGTACATTTTCTTCCATTCTTCCCCAGTAGGATTAAGCACAATAATCGGCGTCCTCTGAGGGTCCCCCCCTCCGATCGCTTCAAGACCTACGGCAAATGTATTGTCACAACGATAATTAAACTCCAAATAGATCGGACCCGATTGGGGAAGGTTATAAAGTTGTTCCTGAGTGGTTGATGTCACCTGACTCTGTTCTGGGGAGAGTAAGATCAATCCACTTGCGTTTCCTTCATACACCAGATCTGGGTCTAAAGTTCTCACCACCTCTGCTGTGCTTGTATTGTTTGCCTCAAATCTATTTGCACTTTCAAAATCCTCCGCCAAAATAATTTGTGCACTTTCTATATAATTTGAATGAAATTCAACTGTCTTCGTCCCGCCAGGAATATTCTCAACTTCCAGTTCCATCGCCTTATAAAATGGATATGGCTTGCGCGTCGCAGAGATCCCATTGACTCTTATTCCTGCTTGAATAACGAGCTCTGACACATCAACATTTGGATCCGTGATATATGGGATACTCGCAGGAAGTGGAAACACGCCTAAGACGTCTGTTTCAGTGTACACCCAAACTTCATTAATGTTATTTGAAGCCGTGCCTTGATCCGCAGTCGTGACCAAATCAAATGACGAAATGATGACTTCAAATGGATCACCTGGCTTGTCAGACCAAAGACCACATCCTGAAAACATTGCTGTCAGTATGAATAAAAATAGAATCTTATAGTTGGAATTCACTTGGATCGGTTTCTTTTGACAAATGTACAGACCTAAGAACGGAGTCAATCATGGACAACGAACACACTTTATTGCGCCAGGCATAATAAGTATCCTTCCCACCGGGATAGCCTCTCCACAGCCAACACAACGACCAAACTTATCATCATTGAGTCTCGAAAGGGCCGATTCTAAGCCTTTACGCTGAACCTCTAACTGCCTTAATGCTGCCTGATTTATGCTGCGATTATTAATGGCATCCATGCGGCTAACCCTACCAATTGCTACTGATGGCGGAATGGGCTTGGTTAATTCTCTGTACTCAATAATGCGTTCGTCAATGTCGAGAATCTTGCAATTTATGCGATTGCGGATATCTATCTTCTCTTTGTCGGTCAACATGGGCACAAGATGGCTAATTTTGCACTATCTACAATCCTATTAACGACACAATTTCAGAGAATATGAAGTTTTTTATTGATACAGCTAACCTAGAACAAATCCGTGAAGCATCTGAATTTGGTGTTCTTGACGGAGTAACAACCAACCCGTCCCTGATGGCGAAAGAAGGAATCTCTGGAAAAGAGAATGTCATCGCACATTACAAAGCAATTTGTGACATTGTGGATGGGGATGTTTCTGCTGAAGTCATTGCGACGGATTATGAAGGCATGATTAAAGAAGGCGAAGCATTGGCTGCGCTTCACGAAAACATTGTCGTAAAAATTCCAATGATCAAAGATGGCATTCGTGCCATTTCATATTTTACCGATAAAGGCATCAGAACAAACTGTACGCTTGTATTCTCTGCGGGACAAGCTCTTCTTGCAGCGAAAGCTGGCGCAACATATGTCAGCCCTTTTATAGGAAGACTAGACGATATAAGCACTGATGGACTGGATTTAATTGAATCCATTCGAGAGATTTACGACAATTACGAATTTTCAACTCAAATCCTCGCCGCTAGCGTACGCCACACCATGCATATCATCAATTGTGCACAGATTGGCGCTGACGTCATGACGGGACCACTTAGTGCCATACTTGGGCTGCTGAAGCACCCATTAACCGATGCAGGCCTCGCACAGTTTTTAGCTGACCATGCAAAAGCGAATGGTTAAACGAGCGTATTCGTTTTAAATTACCCCCCTCATTTTGATCATCAACATTCACCCAGACAATCCAGATCCGAGAGGCATACGGGAAGCAGTGAAAATACTGAATCGAGATGGGGTCATTGTTATTCCTACAGATACCGTTTACAGTTTTGCCAGTGTCCTTGGAAACAGCAAGGGGTTTGACCGAATCGCTCGCATCAAGGGCCTTCGTCCCAACAAGGCCCACTTCTCCTTGCTGTGCTCAGACTTAAGTGATTTGGCACAATACACACGGCCCTTGCCGAATGAGGTTTTCAAGTTAATGAAGAGAGCATTGCCTGGTCCGTTTACGTTTATTTTGGAGTCTGGGGGGAATGTCCCAAAGCTATTCCGAAGTTCGAAAAAGACCATAGGAATACGGATTCCAGATAACAATATCGCCCGTGCCATCATGCTCGAAATAGGCAAACCACTGATTGTCTCATCTGTTCACGATGAAGACCACGTTCTTGAATACACGACAGACCCCGAGCTCATCGACGAACGTCAAGGTCATGCTGTGGATGCCGTAATCAATGGCGGGTATGGAGAATTGTACGCATCTACAATTATAGATTGCACATCTGGCATCCCTGAAATAATAAGAGAAGGCCGAGGCGATGTGAGCGGATTAATCTAATCTCTGGCTTTCGCTTCTAACATTGGAACAAACGCGGCAACGCCGTGATCCTTCTTATTAAACTCCGACTCTCCGACTCTGTCAATGGTAAGCATGCGTTGTGTTTCACCCTCGCCTACTGGAATCACCAATCTTCCACCTATCGCAAGCTGACTTAAAAGCGCCTTGGGCACAAATGGTGCGCCACAGGTGACGATAATCCCAGCGTAAGGGGCAAACACTTCCTTCCCTTTATAGCCATCTCCATAATAAAGTGTAGGAGCATACCCCATTTTTTTCAACAAAGGTCCAGAGAGGTCATGAAGATCTTTCTGCCTTTCTATTGAATACACTTTCATTCCAAGCTCACAAAGCACAGCACATTGATACCCTGAACCAGTGCCTATTTCGAGCACTTTATCACCTGATTTACACTGAAGCAGATCCGTTTGCTGAGCAACGGTTTGTGGTTGAGATATGGTTTGACCTGAAGCAATCGGAAACGCCTTATTTGTATACGCAAATTGCTCGAAAGAGGAATCTAAAAAAAAATGGCGTGGCACATTTCCAATGGCAGATAAGATGTCCTCATTGCAAATATCCAAAGCTCGGAGTTGTTCCACCAACTTCTTGCGAAGCCCTTTATGCCTGTAATTATCCTCTGATTTCACAACAGAAAGATAATGCACTGCCATTTTAAATTGTGAATAGTTTGTGGGAATTCTCAATAATCAATTTGTTGAAAAGCCCCCTAATTTTATCACATGAAAAAGCATTGGTTTAATTGTAAGGTGAGTTATATGAAACCCGACTCTGAGGGGACGGAAACTAAGAAGACGGAGCAATTTGTGCTTGATGCATACACCTACACCGAAGCGGAGACACGCATGGTTGAGGTTCTTGAAAGCGAAGGGATTCGACCCTTTGAAATCACCCAAATCACAAAGACAACACTGATAGAAGTGATACGGTTTGCAGAATGTGACAAGTGGTTCCGTGTTAAAATATCCCTCTCGACTGTGGATGAATCGAAGGGGGTGGAAAAGGAAGCAAATCAATACATTCTTATCTCTGCAGCAGATGTTCGAGACGCCTACGACAAGGCTTCTGGACATATGAATGCTGTGAAAGTGGGATACATCATTCCTTCAGTTGTATACCAAAAAATCTCTGAAGTATTCCCCCTAGAAGAATGGACTCCCGCCACAACATCAATGATCGGCGAGGATTCAAATCCGCAAGAAGTCGTCGACGTGCAAACTGGCGAAATTATCGCCTAGCGAAAACAACGCAGGAAAAAATTAACGGAAGAGGTTGATTGTACCTGTGAATGGAACCATACCATCGCAAGAGAATTCGGTGACTACCCCATTCTGGTCTGTGATGAGCTCATCACCTTCATTACACGGGATTTCAAGTACGTAATAGTACACACCGACTTCTGCGCCGTCTATCCCTGGATCCCATCCTCCTGTATTTCCGAAGTCTATGCTCGTGTACACAAGCGTCCCCCATCTGTTGTAGATGTAACAAGCCACCCCATCAAAGGCCTCAAGTCCTTCTACTCTCCATGTATTGTTTCCACCAGTATTAAGGTTGTCTGGCGTAAAAACATTTGGGATTGTGATTTCACAGGTCTCAATCTCGATGGAAGCTTCACTGGTGCAAGTCAGTCCCGACGTCGCATAGCTCACAGTCACTGTAAACACCTCAGTATTCTCTAGCAAATCAATCGTAGGACTTTGAATAGATGCATCATCCAAGTAGCTTGGTGGTGTCCAATCAAAATCACAGTCATCAGCATTCACATCGCCTACGTTAGCCATTAAGGTGACTGGCGAACCACAAAATTGTGTTTGGTTTGCAGTCACTGTAGGAATCGTCCCCACAACTGTCACATCTACATTTCGTTCGTAGTAACAACCAAAGTCATTCTGTGCTCTGTATGTGTATGACTCAACACCGATAAGGTCCGGAGAAATTGTGACTACATTGCAATCACCCCCGTCATCAATAATTGACGGCCCTTCCCAATACGTAGAATCACATTCAGGTCCAAAAGTTGGCGTAAAAGTCACTGCCTCTGGGTAAAGTTCGGGCGCAAATTCAATCGACCAATCGAAAATAAAGCCGTTATCAGAAGCAAAGAGATCACATACTTCTATTTCCCATGAGCCATTCAGTGGACAGCCGTTTAAGTTTGTAAAAGGCTGAACTGATTCATAAGCACCAGATGGAAGCGTTCCTCCAGCGTTTTCAACCCAAGTATTATTTGGTCCCGCATTTGGCTCCCAATAGTAATCCCAACCTGTCCCCGGAGTTAAATCGGCGTCGTTGTCTATAGGAACGCCTAGATACGTGCCATTTCCACCTTGCTGGTGTACAAGAAGACTTTGACCATTAGGACAAGTAAACGTGATGGTTATATCCCCCATATAACTGTGCTCAAAATTGATGAATGCATTAACAATATCGACGTTAGCATCATTTACAACTGCCCCTGGGTTAAAGCTGGTAAAAGTAAGCTGGCTTGAAAAACATCCAGACTGATCATCTGGAATGAATAACCCACCTCCGAAATCAACAGAAGGTTCAGCATTGTACAACACACCCACAACAGCTCCTGTCAAGTCGATTTCATCCCCCACGCACATCGTTACATCTGAAGATGTACCTGAAAAGTCTGGATTTGTCGAAACCAAGATTTGATAATCCAGAATGTTGTTGTTTTGGCAATCATTGTCGTCGGTAAGCTCAAGATTCATAGTATACAAACCTGGTTCCGAATAGGAATGTGACACAATTGGACCTGACTCAGAATCCAAAGTTCCATCCCCCAAATCCCATACCCAACTGACAAGCTCCTGACCATCCGCAACAGTCGATGAGGTCGCTTCAAGATAAACGGGTTCATTCAAACACGCATAATGAGGCTGAAGTTCTGTGGGGTTGACAATCGCAAAAGGACGGTCACAGGGGAAACCGCAAGAAGCATACGCTCCAAAATTTCCAAAACTTCCTGGCCCTGAAGTAAATTCTACGGTGATACAACCAGTGACGTTGTCCACGCCTGAGAAAACATCTTGCCCTTGAAGCTCATCTCCTGAATATGTTCCGATAAGTGGGGCTGTGTTGTCATCCCCATCATACAATGTGATTGATGACGCCGCATCTAAGTCGAAAACGACCCAATAAAAATTGAGGACGGTTTCTGGAGCTTCTGGACACCAAGTCATGGTTTCATTTTCATTGGCTCCATAATCTGCAGCGCTCAAACCTGAATCAACAATAGCTCCTTCGCATGAAGTATACGAATCAGAAGATGCAATACTGATTTCTTGAGCGTTGACTTGAATGAAAGCAGTGCTTGCTACAAGTGAAAGGACAAATAATAATTTCCTCATGATTATTTATTCTTTGTTGTAAGGTTATAATTAATCAGGAAGCGTTCGTAAACTTTATTGAAGGTATCCTCAGATGACACCACGACATAACTTCCATCTTCTAAAGAGAAAAATTGTGCCTCAGGCTGAGGTGTGACTCCCGCCATTAAAAGGCGTTCAGCAATTCCATCACCTGTACTGGGAAGTTCTTGGGAAATTTGACTGGATTTTAACTCCGGACTTTGATGCCAGCCATAAGCGGCAAAACAACAAAGTTCAGCAGCAGAATCAGTATCTAAGCGCTCCTGACCAAAAACCTTAGCAACGACTTCGCTTCCAGGAAAGTCTGCTTGAGCAGAAAGGTTTGGCACCAAAATCATGAGCAGTAAAAGGCTCGAAAACACAGAGAATATTTGTTTCATAATGCAGGTAATGAATACGCAATATAATCAACTAAAGCCGGACATTGAAAAGGAATAAATTAATTCTATCAAAAGTTTTTTGCAGAATAGAGATTCTGACTATCTTTGCCCCCCCAAAAGGGGAATATGACTTGGTAGCTCAGCTGGTTAGAGCATCTCACTTTTAATGAGAGGGTCCTGGGTTCGAGTCCCAGCCAGGTCACTGTAAAAACGCATCG
>Ga0315315_10004941_pt1 | contig 12291 bp, 8 predicted proteins | sample M140m3416metaG_FD_203699 | JGI IMG/M metagenome (GOLD analysis project Ga0315315, IMG submission 203699) | Ammonia-oxidizing marine archaeal communities from Monterey Bay, California, United States - M1 40m 3416 | ecosystem: Environmental > Aquatic > Marine > Intertidal zone | place: USA...
AAACCAGAAACTCGTGTCATCCTGTCGCACAGCCAACAACCCTACACCTCGCCTCGCCACTGCTCCGAGCGCGGGATCGGGAGGCATGACATCCAGGGCGGCGGCGCAGGCTCTCCGCCAGTTGTCCTCGATCGCCTGCAGACCGCCGAGCGTCCGCGCCGCGGTCACCGGCGTGGCGGCGGCGGGAAGGGCGGCGACGAGGACACAGTCATCATCTTCCTTGTCCGCGCAGCAGACGGTCCGTCGACTGCTCCAGACGGGCGCGGAGGGCGTCGGCGGGTGCGGGGCCGGGGGGTTCAACGGGTCGTGGACACGGACGACGCATCTCGTCAGATCACTGAGCTCCATGACCGTCGGACCGTCGGGCACCAAGAAGGCCCTATCGATGGCCAAAACTCTGATGCACGACGCGGACGAGGAGAGGGGACTGCTTGACGGGTGCGTGGAGGATATCGACGACACATGACGGCCCTCGACCCCCTAACCCGATAACCGATTGTAACGATTGATACTGTAGCTAATAAAAACCCCGGCCGCGTCCCCTGCCCCGGCTGCCGAATCCCCTGCCCCTGCCGCCGAATCCCCTCCCCCGCCCTGCTCTGTGGAAGTGGGGCGGATCCGCCTGCATCAGCGCCAACGCGCGCCCCGGACCGGGGGGATGCGGCTTGGGGATGACCAGCCCGTCCTCGTACCTCTTGAAGTACCGAACCCCGTCGCTCACCGTCCACGTCTCCGCGTCATCCCGCGCCGCGGTGACCTTGAACCCGAACTTTGTCAGCGCTTCGTTCACGGCGCGGAGCACGCCGACGCCTCTGTCGCCGCCGGTGTCGAGCAAGACCTCCCCTTCCCTGTTCACCTGCACGACGTCCTTGTTGAATATCTGCACCACGGTCACGCCGTCGTCCCGCTTGATGTAAGTGGGTCGATGCCTATTCACCTTCTCGCGCTGTGTTGATGGGATCGGAAGGTCAGTCTCTCGATGTGTGAGGGCGTTGGAGATTTGGTATTGGATCCATCCGAGTCAGCCGTGTGCGCACCTTCTTCGAGGCGGCGCCTCGTCCACCCGACGTGGTTCTACCCGGTCCACCCTTGTTAACCCCAGCTTTGACCTTGAGGCGTTCGTCCCTCGAGAGTTTCCCGTCACCGCGCTTTTTGTTGGCGACTCGATGCTGCTTGACGATATCATCCAGGCTCATGTCCATGCCCACCGGCTCCGAGGCCTTCATCGCTTCGGTGGTGATGGCGTCCACGGGATATTGCGGTTCGGGCTCCATCGCGCGCGTTCGTCCGGTTGGTGGCCCTTTACTTCACCAGCCGCGTGCGGGATTCTGACAATTTTCAACAGGGCGCGGAGCTTTGATGAGTGAAACTAACACTCGGTGTCGTACTACCGGCGATGCTATCGTGTCTTCTAGGTCTAGGGTTCTCACCACGGGTCCTCCTCCGGGGTCGGCGCCCTGCTCGGCGGTGGAACCCAATCGTCCAGCTCGAGTACGGCCTGCAGGTCCGCCCGTCGTGTCCTCGCCCGCACGGTCCCCGGCGCGAGCTCCACGGGCGGCGGCGGTTCGGGCCAGTGCCCTTTCCGCTTGGCCTCCCTCATGGCCTCCATCCTCTCCTCCTCGATCTTCCACGGGGGTTTGTACTCCCTCCGTCGCGTCATCTCGCGGTTCGCCCCGTCGCTGTTCGCCCTCGCCGCCCGCCCCGTCCGCCTCAGGCCTTCGCCCATCTCCTTCGTAGTGGCCTTGGTCGACGGCTGCCAGGCGCCCGAGGTTGAAACCTTGGCGAAGGCGATTGACGTGGAGTATCCCGTCTTGAGAAGCGCGTCGTCCATCACCGCGCGTTGGCTGGCGCACGGCGCGACATGCCCAACGGCGGTATCCAGCAGGTTACGCGTCGTGTGCTGCTGCAGGTGGCGGTTGTAGGTGCCGTAGTCTGGGGTCACGCTCTGGTCCCATCTGCTGCCCCTCAGACCAAGTGGATCGGGTCCTTTGTGGGTGGCGCGCACGTCCCTCCGCGCGGTCGTCGCCGCCTCGGATACCTTCGCGGTCCCGAAGGCGATGACGTCGGAGCGGTAAGTGATCACGCCGGTGTGGCCCGGCGTGCGCATGAAGCTCTCGGACCGACCCATCTTATTGACCGCGTCCCAAGAGCTCTAATCGATCGACGTCCCAAATTTGGAACCGCGATTGATGCCGCCTTTGACGCGCCCCGAGACACACTACGCCCGGTCCCAACGCGCAATCGACGCCCCTTGTGCGTGTGTGACTGAGGGTACGGTCTTCACCCGGCGCGTCCGGCGGGAATCCCGACCGAATGTGCCACGCACGGGGAGAGTGTCTGGTGGCCGGTTGCAGATCCGAAAATGTAGGGGAAGTTGGGCAGATGTGGAAAAGCGGAGTCGCCACAAAAGCCTGAAAAATCAGGGTCCAATCGGGGTGTCGATCGATTTTGACAAACAGCCGATTTCTTTTGTCCGGAATGAGAGCCCCCGCAGATCTGAGCGTTCGAGCGATTCTATTGGCTGTTTGGCACGTTCCACCAATCGAGTGATCGCTCGGTTAACTGAATCGAAGATTCGCTCGCGTCGCGTTGGGCCTCACAGAATAGTCCACGTATGTTTTCCGCCCTGGAACAACCGCCATGCTACGATTGCGCTGCGGTTCGGTTTTGCCCCTCGACCCGCGCGCCGGGTGCGCACAACACACACGCGCACGAACCCTCCGAGGTCGTCGCAAAACGAGTGCATCGGACGTCGTCGACGTGTTGATCGCCTCGCCCCTCGCATCGGTTGTCGGATCGCGCAAAGGCGCCGACCCGTCGAGACCAAAACTTTGAACCCACGGTCGAGTCCACGGTCGAGGTTTATCACCTTCGCGCGGATTACCACCCGGTCGCCACGGACTAGAACGCCATGTCCGCGTTTTGCGCGCCCCACCAGGCGCTCTCCGCGCGCGTGACCGTGCGCGGCACCGCCGCGTCGTCGCGCGTCAAGTCCCGCGTCGCCCTCAGGTCCAAGCCCAAGGTGACCACCCGCGCGGCCATCAGCGCTCCCGTCTCCGATGACGCCGAGCCCCCCAAGCAGAAGCCGAAGACCGAGGCCGTGCGCGTGGGAGGAGCCAACCCGCTGAGCGCCGCGTACGCGATGCCCACCAACGACAAGCCCAAGGGTGAGCCCGTGCGCATCAAGATCGACGATCAGTGGTACGACGCACGCGGATGGGCCAAGGCTCACCCCGGCGGTGAGCGCTGGATATGGTTCTTCGACGGCCGCGACGCCACCGACGCCTTCTACGCCCTCCACTCCTACGGGCCCAACGGCAGCAGCAAGGCCGCCGACAGGCTCGCCAAGCTCCCCAAGTGCGACGCTCCCCCCGAGAAGGAGTACAAGGCTCCTTCCCCGAGCGAGTACGCGGCGTCCATGAACTTCCGCGAGCTCCGGGGTAAGCTCGAGACGGACGGCTTCTTCAAGCGCAACTTGTTCAAGGAGGCGTGGGCGTTCATCCAGGTGGCCGGTCTGTACGCCGCCGGTCAGTTCTTCGCGTACTCCAACCCTTGGCTCGCGACCCTGCTGCTCGGCCTCGGTATGGTGCAGGCGGGCTGGCTGGGCCACGACTACGTGCACGGCCGCGGTCCCTTGTGCGACGCGCTGAGGTACATGCCCACGCTGCTCAACGGGCATTCGGTCGAGTGGTGGTCGCAGAAGCACTCCATGCACCACACGTTCACCAACGAGGAGCACCTCGACAACGACGTGATGATGGAGCCCTTCTTCTTCCTGAGGCCCCCCAGCGAGTCTGGCCGCCCCGACAACGCCCTGAGGAAGTACCAGCACATCTACGGGTACCCCCTCCTGTCGATCATGTTCTGGCTCTGGCGGTTCCACAGCGTCGAGGGCGCGTGGAAGCGCAAGGACAAGAAGGAGCTCGTGCTCCTCGGCGTCAACTACCTCTGGCTCGCGACGTGCATGCCCTGGCAGGTTGCCATCGGCAGCGTCTTTTTCTCCGGGTTCATCGTCGCGAGCCTGGTGTCGGCGACGCACCAGAGCGAGGAGATCATGGAGTACGGCGAGGGTGCGGAGTACGTGGAGGGTCAGTTCCGATCCACCCGCGACGCGGACACGGTGTTCGGCCCGCTCGAAACCTGGATCTGGGGCGGCATGGACACGCAGCTGGAGCACCACCTGTTCCCCACCATGCCCAGGTACAACTACCACAAGCTGAGGCCCATCCTGCAGGCGTGGGCCAAGGCTAACGACATCAACTACAGGATCTCCCCGTCCACGAAGATCATCGCGGACAACTTCGCGCTCCTCAAGAAGGTTGCCGCCGCCCCCTAAATTGTTGTCGATGTCGTTTCGTTGTGATGAGTCACTCGTTGGTGCCGCAAAGTCGAAAGTCGAGCGCGGTTCGCGATCGAGCGAGGTGCAAGCCGGGGCGCGCGCCCCGGATATTTTTTCTTGGTAAAAGTTGGAGAGCCCCGCCCTGCAGAGTGACAGGCGCTTGGGAGGGGATTGTTGGTTATTACGCACTAGCTAGCTTATCTAATACCATTTCGCAGTTAAGCTTCAACGCACTTTCGCAACAGCGCGATTCCCGCCTTTGTCTGCCACGCTCCGACAGCCGCCCTCGCCGCGTCAGCCCCTTGCCCCGCCTCGCACGCCGCCCTGACGCTCGACGCGTGCGACAAGAGCCGGGTCGTCGATGAACCGATCTCCGCCTCGTCGGTCGCGCAGTCACCCGCGATTTTTTCCATCCGTTCCGTCGCGAGCAGCAGCGCGCACAGCCCGAGCGCGACGTTCGTCTGATTTTTCAAAAGCGATACGAGTTGCCGCCTCTGATTGCTGCGCGCCTCCCTGCGTTCAGCGGCGCCCAGTAGGCGTTCGATCCAGTCAACATACGCCGTAGACGCTGACGCGACTTCGTCGGCGGTCGCGCGAAGGGCCTCGGCGCCTGAGACTGGTCCGGGCGGCGGAGGCGGGTGCGCCGGTTCGGCGACGGCGTTTTCATCCCCGAGGACGGAACGAGCGAGCGCCGCGGCTGTGCTGTTGGGGGCATCTCCGACGCCCAGAAACGCGTTTACGATTTCCCTGAGTGTTGTTTCTTGCGACTCGGTGTCCTTTCCGAGCACACCGGCCTTCTCCGTGAACCCCGCGCGCGGTGGTAGCGTCCCATTCTCCCGGGCGGCTTCAGAGTCAAACACGAGCACCAACGCCTCGCCGCTCGGACCTCCTTGATCCCCGTCGGATGACAATGTGAACGTGAATCGGGGTGAGGGACCCGTGATCGGTCGCATGGATCGCACGGCACCCTCCAGCGACGCACGGAATCGCACCGACGGGTGGAAGCGCGCGTGGTACCCGGCGAGGGTGGGACGAACAGTGTTGACGCGTCTCGGACCGATCCCGACCCCGCCAGCCCCTCGCTGGGAACTTCCGTCACCCCCGATGCCACCGAGCGCCCTAACCGAGACGCACATGTCCAAAATAATGAGAAGAAGGAGCCTGGCGCATGCCCCATCCGCCCCTCGCACCCCGTCCGCCCCTCCGTCAAACCGCACCTCGGGATCCAGAGCGACTGACCCGTGCGCGTAGGCGGCTCGCAACGCCGGTCCCTTGTCGCGCATGAACAGGTCCTCGAGCGCGTTCCGCACCCCGCGCGGGAGCTTCGACGGCATCGCGTTCGGTCGTCTCGCGTCCGGGTCGTTCGGGTCGACGGAAGGTCGGAGGGGATGCAGGATCACGTCGTGGACCCGCGCCTGACCGAACCCGTCCAGCGTGGCGTAATACGCACCCAGCCGGGCGGTGAGTGCCTCGGGGGCGTCGTTGACCGTCGCGAACATCGTCCGCAGTGCATCCTCGAGAGCGGGGCACGCGATGGCGACGAATCGCGCGTCATCACCCCGTTTGACCAGGTCCTTCGCGGCGCGGGCCGTCGCGTCCCTCCACCCGTCCGGGACAAACTCGGATTCGGCTATGATCCCGGCCGCCTCGTCCGCGGCGAGTGGGTCGCGCCACCACCCATCGTTCACTAACCCGGGCATCTGTTGCACCAGATCGGCGTCGTATCGCGCCAGAGTTCGACCCGTGGGCTGACTCACGGTGCCGACCCCAGACGCACTTCTCAGACGCGGGGCTGGTATGGACGCGGTGAGGACGAGAGCCAACGCCGCGAGCTCCGGCTGCGCGTCGGTGGGTGCGAGGAACCCGTGCCAGACCACGTTGCGGAGGTTCATGCACCGGGGATCCAACGCACGTCTCAGGGCCCACAGAAGAGCGCCCGTGTGCTTCTCATTTCCCCGGTGCTTCTCACTTCCCCGGTGCTTCTCCCCGCCTGCGTCGCCTACGGAGAGGGCATCGGAGAACTCTGTGGATCGAAGCACCTCCGAGAGCATGGGCGATGTCCCTCGCGACGTACCGCCCGCGGATACGTACAAGTCGACGCACCGCCGTTCCACCACGGACAAACTCAACGCGAGGGTGTGGTAGCTCGAGCTCGATACTCCGTCTTCCCCGCCGTCCGCTCGGGTCTCCTTCGCGAGTCTCGTGAGAAGAGTCGCGTGCGCGGCGCCGTCGTGTCTCACCCTCAGCACCCCCGCGCGGATCCTTCTGAGCGACGCACGCGCCAGTCCCCTGAGGGCTCGTGCCGCCGCTCGATCGTCGCACTCCGCGGCGTGTGTCGGTGGGAACGCGTACGGGTCCACGAGGCCGCTCGTCGGGTCGATGCTCCAACCCTCGTCGGGGTCATCGTTTGGCCCAACGCCGTGGTCCTCAGCTTCGGGGGGCACCCAGAGCATGTCTCGCACGTCCCCACTCAGCTTACTGCGCCCGAATGTGACGTCGGCACCGCCTTGACGCTCGGCGGCACCGCCCCCGCTCGTCCCCGCGCCCCCCACCGCGCGCCCCCTCTCCCGGGTGCCCTCCTGGACATCCATGGCGAACGCCCACTCTTGAGCGCGAGCTTCCGTAATGGAGCCGCGCCCCTCCCCGACAGTCGCCGGCCTCCTCCGCGCACCGCGCACCGACGACGCGACGACGCGCGCTCGCTCGTGTGGCCCGCACGTGCACGGCAGGGGCAGCGACATATGCGAGGTGGGTCCGAGAAACGCTTTCCATCATTTCTGTGGCCTGAACTTTTGCGAAATGGTATCGAAGGGTCGATCGCCAACCAAACCCCAATCTCGTAAAACCCGCGTCCGGGCGCTCATCTCGCCCTCTATTTCAGACGCAAGCTAAGGTAGCTTCAGGATGGTGAAGTTCCTCAAGGTGCGTCACGACCCATGCCATCATCTCGGCGGGTCGTGCGACGACGAGACGCGCGTCGCGCCCGTCTCGTGCCGTCGATCCGTCGCCCTCCGGCTTATTTTTCTCCTCCTCTGAGGAAAGATGGCTTTCGCCGCGAAGCCGCCCTCCGGACATCGCCGCTGACGATCCCTCTCCCCCATTTCTCTCAGGCCAACAAGGTCGTTGTGCTCCTTCAGGGCCGCTATGCGGGCAAGAAGGCTGTCATCGTCAAGAACTACGACGAGGGCACCTCCTCCCGCCCCTACGGTCACGCTCTCGTGTGCGGTCTCGCGACCTACCCTCGCAAGGTGAGAATCACGGCCAACGCTGCTCAGGCGGGCGCCGCGCGGGGATCGATTCGGTCGAACCCGCACCGCCCCTCGTGTTTGTTAGAGCGGGTCCATCGAGTGTGTCCAGGATGCGCGATTGTCGATCGCGTCGTCGCGTCGCGTCGCGTCCCTCGCGCGCGTCCGGGCACGCGCGATGGCTCGGGAAAAACCCTATTTCCAGTCCCACACAGTGGTGGGCACAGATTCGCGATGTGAGGCGGAGCGCTGACCATCCTTTCCCCTTTTTCCCAATAAACCAGGTGACCAAGAAGATGGATAAGAAGAAGCAGGACAAGCACTCTCGCGTCAAGACCTTCATCAAGACGGTCAACTACAACCACCTCATGCCCACCCGCTACACCCTCGACGTGGACCTCAAGGCTACCGTCACCCCCGACGCGCTGGAGAACGCGACGAAGAAGGTTGCCGCGCGCAAGGAGGCCAAGAAGATTCTGGAGGAGAGGTTCAAGACTGGCAAGTCTCGTTGGTTCTTCACCCGCCTCGCCTTCTAAGCGAGTGCGTGTGAACGATGTAGAACTGGTGGGGGTGTGAGTCGAGTCGAAGTGGTCTTTGGGTGCGTCTTTGGTCAAAATTTAGCTTTAGATCTTCCACGCGCGTGTGATTGACATTCGATTTGACAACAAACGAGAACTGATTCGTCGACGCGCTCCTCTGAGACATCACCCGTCGGGCACGAACCGTCACACGCGGTACGCCCCGGGGCCCGGCACGTCCAGCTTGCTCCGCCGCGTCTGCCACCGCCCTTCCTTGGTGAAGCCAATCGTCGGCAGAGTCGCGTTGCCGCTGAGCGCCTGCCTGCCCACGCCGCTGGGCAGTGTCCTCGCCGCGGGACCGGGACCCAACATCCCGCCCAAGATAGCCTTAGCCTGCAACGTCCCGAGGCTCGCCTTAGCGGCCTGGTCCCTGTAGCACGTACCGAACGACACGGCGGGGAGGGTACCGCGGTGAGACTCCGTCTGCTTTCCGACCGATTTCGGCAGCGGGTACGTCCCGGGCCCCGGAACCGACGCCCACCGCACCTCGTCGGGGTTCTTCTTGGTCCTGTCCGTGCTCCTCAGTTCCTTGGGGAACTTGATGGGGTTGGCGGAGTACTTCCCGCTCAAGGTCTGCCGTCCGATCCCGCTGGCGCTCTGGTACACCGGTCCGGGGGAGATGGTTTTGTCGTACACGAGCGCGGCGGCGCCGACGCGACGTTTGGACTTGGTGAACGAGATGGACGGGAGGGTCTCCTTCATGGAGTGAACCTGCCTGCCCACGGAGTTTGGGAGGGTATACGCCACGGGCGCGGGGGCGATCTTCTGTCGGTCCTCAGCCCTGCCAGCCGCGTCCCTGGAAGCCCTCCCGAAGCAGCCGGAAGGCGCGGTTCTTCGCTCCGAGTACCCCTGTTTGCCCACCGAGTTCGCAGCCTTGTAATAACCCGGGCCGGGTACCTCGTACCGCGGACCGGTATCCCCGAGCCTGCTCCGGTTCCTTCGCAAACTCGCGTTCATCGCCAGCGACTCCTCCGGGGTTTTCTTTTGGAAGTCGAACCTGGTCGCCGTGCCAAACCCAAACGACGGCCCGGACTTCTTCTCGCTCTCAACCATCTTGCCCAGCTGGGACCTCTGCATGGAGGGTTTCACCGGCGGCAGCGTGTACTTGCGCGCGGGCCTGCGAGCCTTGGGCTTGGCCGCGGGGGGATTAGGATCCTTCGGCGGCGAGGGCGTGGGCGAACCCCCGCCGGACAGCTTGGACTTGCTCAGCGTCTCTGGGTCCTCAAACGTGTCGCTGTACTCCGCGGGAGCCTCCTCAAAGTCGGCGCTGTACTCCGGGTCAGCCATCGACGATTCCTTAGCCTCCACGGGCTCGGGTTCGGGCTCGGGCTCCGGCTCGACCTCGGGCTCGGGCGTTGGCTCCGGATCGACCTCGGGCTCGGGCTCCGGCTCGGGCGTCGTCTTGTGGGCAGCGGCGAATAGGTCTCCCGTGGCGCCGCTCACAGACTTTGGGGACATCTCGGTCACGTCGCCGGCTGCTTCCATGTCCTGCATGGACGACAGCTTGCTGCTCGGCATGAGCGACCGCGCGATATCCCCGGAGCTCGGGTCCGTCGGGTCCGCACTCTCGAAATCGGCGCTGTACTCGTTGCTCTCGTCGAACTCCTGCGAGTACGACGCGGTGCTGACGTCGTGCGCGACGACGGATGGCGGTTTGGAGTTTGGATCCTTCCCGGCGGAGTCGATGACGTGTTGGACGACGCCGTCGACGAGGTCGTGGATCATCGTGTTCTGTTCCGATTCCGCCTCCACGTTGTGAATCGCATCCTCGACCAGGTTGTGCACCTGAGTGCCCTGCGACGCCGCGGTGGGCGGCCTGCTCCCGTCCATCGAGGCACTCTTACTGATGTCCTCCGTCGCCCTCTCCATCGCCGCGTCGACAGCCTCCCACGCCTCCGCGCTCTCCTCCGCCTTGTCGATGGCGGTCGTCACGATATCGTGCACGATGGACGGTCCGCGCTCGTGCCTCGGGGGCGTGCGCTCGACGTCGCCCTCCAGCGACACGGACGCATCGACGACGTCGGAGGAGCCGAACGCGAACTCGCTCGAGTCGTCGATTGTGGTGCTGCCGCCGAGCATGTCCCCCTCGACGTCGCCGCCCGCTACGGGGGAGGACTTACCGGTGGCCACGCTCGATGGCGGGCGACTCGGTGGATCGGATACCGCCATCGGAATCGATTTTGACTCCGGTGCCGCGCTCCCACGTCTGCGGAGGCGAGGAGGCGATTGGACGATTCGGTCCTCGTCAGGTTTGCAAAACTTTGTTGCCAAAATGGGGAGGGCAATTTGACGAGAATATGGGCCTTTTTTGACCTGACTGCTTCCCGTAGGAAAATCGTAACGAGACACTGGCTATCGCTCGAGAGACCAGAGCCACGGAAAACACTTTATTTTGCCGGCTGTGGAGGTCAAGGGCACATTTGCGATCGGCGGTGCAGGGGGTGCCGCGGTCGAGGTTTGAGGCTCGGGGTGGTATCGAGCGTCGGGACGATGACGTCCGCGACCGATAAGACGCCCGCGCCATCGCGCGATGTCGGCGGCGTCGAGGTGGACAGGGACGAGCTCGAGCGGTCGGTGAGGGCCATGCTCCAGGCGCTCGGAGAGGACGTCCAGCGCGAGGGCCTCGCCGACACCCCGAAGCGCGTCGCCAAGGCGATGGCGTTCGCGGTGCGGGGCTACGGGATGAGCGCGGTCGATGCGGTCGGCAGTGCGCTGTTTCACGAGCCGGGACTCGAGAGCGACGAGGCCAACGCGGCCATCGAGGCTGAGCGAGCCGCGACGGGCGAGGAGCGATCGGGCGGCGCCGTCGACGACGAACTCACCGCGAGGCCCGGGGTGGTGCTCATCCGCGACGTGCCGTTCTTCTCCACCGCGGAGGACTCGCTCCTTCCCTTCTACGGCCGCGCGCACGTGGGGTACGTCCCGTCCAGGGGTACGATCGTGGGCCTGAGCAAGGTGGCGCGGCTCGCGGAGGTGTTTGCCAGACGGCTGCAGAACCCAAACGCCCTCGCCGCCGACGTAGCCGCCGCGCTGCACGAGGGCGCCGCGCCGCGAGGGGTGCACGTGGTGCTCGAGGCGGCGCAGATGGGACCGTTCGGGCCCATCCCCGTACGCGGCGAGGCTGCGACGGGATGCTTCGAAGGGAACGACGAAGACGCGGATGGGTACGGGGCTGAGTTTCGCGCCATGCTCGGCGCGGGCGTCGGCGCGGGGCCGGGACCGGGCGTCGGCCTCGGCGAGTTTGGCAACGGAGGCGACACACGGTGGACGACACACGGCCGCAGGTGCACGTGCGGTGTCTCGTCACCACGGTCACCTGGGGTCACCGAGACAGAGGGCGCGTCCACGTCCACCGCGCTCCACAGCGGTAGGGACTCGCCCAGCTGTCCCAGCGACTCCCGGGACTCGCCCACCGACTCGTTGCACGGGGGTGTGCTCTCCGAGGTGTCGGTGTCGCTCGACGCACGACCCGCGACGCCGTTCGACGTTGCGCTCGGGGCGCCGTCGCCTCCCCCGGCGCCCGTCGGCGTGGCTGAGGCTGTCGAGGGTATGATGCGAGCGCTCGGTTTGGGGGCCAAGATGGAGCCCGAGCGTTTGTCTCTGACTGCTCGAAGGTACGCGGATCTCATGGCTGCGTCCAGGGAGGGTCACGCCATGTACGACGCAGAACCGTCGGGCGGTAAGAAGAGGAAGCTGGTCGACGAGAGGAGGCTGATCGACGGTTCCGACAGCTCGGGGAACACGGAGCTGGTCCGCGACTTGGAACTCGCCACACTTTGCGAACACCACCTGCTGCCCTTCCACGGAGCCGTGCACGTGGCGACGAGTGGGTCCACGAAGGACGTGTCCCGCGCGATGCTGCAAAATATCGTCACCAGGCACGGACGCAGGCTCCAGGTTCAGGAGCGTTTGACGCGGGACATCGCGAGGGACGTCGCGGCTGCGACGGGCGCATCCGGGGTGATGGTGGCGTGCCGCGCGGCGCACCTTTGCATGATTGCACGAGGGGTGGAGAAGCCGGGGTCGACGACGTGCACCTCCGCGTGCCTAGGGGAGTTCGCTAGCGACCCGGCGAGAAGAAGCAGGTTCTGGCGCGCGCTCGAGGGGGGGAAGTAATAGGAGCATCCGC
>Ga0315315_10004943_pt1 | contig 12285 bp, 13 predicted proteins | sample M140m3416metaG_FD_203699 | JGI IMG/M metagenome (GOLD analysis project Ga0315315, IMG submission 203699) | Ammonia-oxidizing marine archaeal communities from Monterey Bay, California, United States - M1 40m 3416 | ecosystem: Environmental > Aquatic > Marine > Intertidal zone | place: USA...
CATTTGGTGAGGGGCAAACCATATCTGGATGACTGACAACCAAAGGCACTCCCTTATGCAAATTAATTGAGGCTTGAGTCAATTTCTGATAAGTTATTTCAGTATCATAACCTAGAACAACATATTGGGGATCATTAGAAGAAGTGTTCACGCCTGCAGATTCTAGCATTTCTTTCATTCCAACAGTGCCTACTAGGTAGGTTTCAGAGATATTATTTGAAGAAAGCCATGCCAACAAATCATGAGTCGATAATAGTATATCTTCTTCCTTAGCCGGCACTCCTAAATTTTCTAGTTTAGATAAATATTGCTTTACCGATTTACTTGAGTTATTGGATAAAAAAAATCTCCTAATCCCTTTTTCTTCTATCCGATTTAGAAAATTCACAGCGCCTTCAATTAGATTATCTCCCATGTAAATAGTTCCATCTAAATCTAAGAAAACAGCTTCAATCCCATCTAAATTACGGGTTAAATTTTGCATAAATAAAACCTCATGGCAACAACAATGTTTTCATTAAAAACCAAGGACTCCAAAGCATTTTTTGCGATTCTTTGCTGGCAATCATTTCGGACATCATTTTCCCTAACTCTTCTTTCTTTGATGCCTTCTTGACAAACCAATTGGTAAGCACTTTCCATTTCATAACCTTTTGTAAAGTCTTAGAATTCTTTAATTCAGAGCCCAATGCATCCCATAGATCAATCATATATTCTTTAGCGCCTTCCTCTGGGAATCCATTTGCATGTAGATTTTTATCGAAATGTTTAGAAGTCATTTTTGCAGATAGTAATGCGTTACCAATCCCTTCACCACTGAATGGATCCACTAAGCTTGCAGAATCTCCTACGCACATAGCGCCCGCCATCGCCACTCTCCTTGGTTGATATGAGGGAGCATCTTTTCTCGGAGAACCAAATGGTAATTGCCACCCCTTTTCAGAACCCGGAACTAATGTGGCATTAGCAAATCTTTCCTTAAATCGCGGATGTTCTTCAATAACCCATTTTTGTATTTTCTTGAGAGATTTCTTTCTGTCTTTTTTCAGTTTTCTATGTTCAGAAATTAACATCCCAATCCCTACGTTAACTCTATTTCCTTGTACAGGGAAAAGCCAGAAATAACCCGGTAAAACTTCGTCAATAAAGTGTATTTCAATCGGGCCTTCATCACCCCCCAATCCTCCGACATCATCCCAATATTCTCGATAACCTCCACAGAAATGTTCATCGTCTCTATGTGGCTCATTATGCAATTCAGTAATTACTCTCGATACCGGGCAATTGTAACCACCAGCCCCAATTGTGACTGCAGAGGTGAATGTTAATTCTTCATTACCTGATTTTCTTCCTCCGACACTCCCCTTTACGCCCTTTATTTTGTGAACACCATTTTCTTTTTCAAATATTATTTCATGTACAGAAAAATCCTGTATTACAGATCCTCCTTTTTCTCTAACTATTTCTTGACCCCTTTGAAACATCATGTAATCAAATTGCATTCTAGGTAATGCATAACCAGATTGTAATCCCATTTTTTCATAGGACTCTTTTGGCAGCATGACTTTAACTTCAGAACCATTTGCACTGCCGAAAACGATAGAATCCACTACATAATGAGGAGTTGACTCAATCATATCTAAGACTCCTAATTCTTTTACATGAGATAGCGATTTACCTCCTACCGCATCTCCACATATCTTATCTCTAGGCCAAATTTCTTTTTCTAATAAAAGAACTTTACAACCGTTCAAAGCGTTGTAGGCAGCTGCAGCCGAGCCTCCCGGGCCACCTCCTACAACGATAACATCAAAATGAGTATCTGAATCAGGAATTTTGCCTGAATCAATAGGTTTTTCCCACGCCCCCATCTTATCGCCGAAACCTCGGAAGCATACACAGGCATTGAATATATGCCACAGGCTATATTGGAAACCCGTCTAGGATTGTCCATGAACGACACGCTATTCATAGTTCAAACATCTCTTAGTGGCGACCTTAATGATGCAGAAGTTGGGATGTGGGCTCAGTCAATTATAGATTCAAAACTCTCTGCATGTGTACAAGTAAATAGAGGCAGATCGATATATCGCTGGGGTGAAGAAATAACGAGTGAATCAGAATGGCTAATACAACTTAAAACTACCAAATCTAAGATTAAAAAATTGATTCATAAGATAAAATCCGAACATCCTTATGATGTCCCTGAAATATTATATTGGGCGGTAGAATCCACGGATGAATACTCTAATTGGGTCAAAGGTGAGTAATTTTTGTCTAAGTCTCAACCTTTTTTCAAATTGGCAAAAAAGGTACCTACCACTACTTGGAGCTCTAATGACCCAATGTCTACTAAGCCTAAATTAAACACCTTAACCATATTAGTCATAGGATTATGGATATTTGGTACAGGAGATGCTGTAATTATTGCAGCCGGACTTGGGGTAGCCCCTTGGACAGTTTTAGCCCAAGGTATCGGTATCCAATTTGACTGGACAATAGGTCAGGCAACATTTTTCATTAGTGTAATAGTTCTTTTTTTATGGATACCATTGAAAGAAAAACCGGGAGTAGGGACCATCCTAAATGCGATCTTGATAGCAGCAGCGATTGACGTTATGGAACCGTATCTACCACATCCAGATAAAGAAATTTTTCAGGTGATTCAAGTTCTATTAGGTACGATATTAGTCGGCATTGGTAGTGGTTTTTATCTGACTGCAAATCTAGGTCCTGGACCACGCGATGGATGGATGACAGGACTTCAAAGAATCACCAATATCCCAATTGGTAGAGTGAGGACCACAATCGAAATAATTGCATTATTAATTGGTTGGAAACTTGATGGTGTATTTGGTGTCGGAACAATCATTTTCGCAATTTTAATAGGGCCTGTGGTTGCTCTATTCCTACAATTGACTGATAGAGTATGGGGAATTATTCCTGACGGCCAATAAATAAATTTAAAATTTTGAAAAACCCTATGAAACGAAATATTGTGATATTTCAATCTCTTTATTTTTAATTTTCTTCCTGAAAGATTTTTTATTCATGTCGATATTTTCATTCTCCGCAACCAGACTATTGGATGACGGAACCCAATATCTTAAATTCCCCTCTGAATGAAGATTGATCATTTCACATTTTATAATTTTAAGCAACTTATTGATATCGCAAGCATGAGTCCCAAAAGCATCGTGTACTGACCAAATAGATGAATGCCCCCCATCTTGTTTTATTCTTCGATCAAATTCTCTTACTACAGCTCTCATATGGGCACCATCCATTGAGTGAACAAAATTAGCCGCCGCCGCAATTTTCATCTGCCGAATATCCAACTTGTCACTGAAATCAGGAAAGTTAATTTTAATCGAGATACTACTTTGTATCAACCATTTCTTTTCAAACTCATTCGGCTCATCAAGGAATTTTTCTACAGTGTATTTGTAAATTGCTCGTATGACGTTATTGGTCTTTTTAGATTTACCACAAACCGAATAAATGGCTTCCCAGTCTGTAAAATCACATAATTTCTTTTCAACGACAAGCTTCGCAAGAGCGTCTTTCTTCAAATTACTAAATCCTCTAACTTCTTTTTTTTTCAAAATCTGTTTAAGATCGTTATTATTTTTATTATTCAATAAGTATTCAATTTTCAAATTCTTGAGTTTTTCCTGTAGTACGGCCTCCCTCCCTTCATCATTATTAGAAACATGGTTAATCGCCAGTTCAATATATTTATCATTGATTTCCAATTCGGATTCAGGACTCTTATCGAGCACTTTAAGATAAAGTCGAAAAGAATCGTTCTTGCTTACATCTTCCATTAGTCTGTGAAGATGTAAGCTAGAAGCTTGTAAGACAGCATCCTCCTTGAGTTCGTTATACCTATACATCACCTTGAATCCATCGGGAAGGTTCCAAGATAATCGATAATGACTCTCCTCTCCCTCCTTCGGAGCACCAGTCTCAATTAGATAATCGGGTTTTGCACCATCTTTTGGCATAACATAATTATATTTCATGATCGTTTCTATTTTACATTCAGGATATTTTTCCTTAACTTCTTTTTCAAAATTATCTAAGTCGTTTTCCGCCTCCTTTTCACTAGAGTATTTCATCGCAAATTCGAACCAAGATTTACCCGAATTAGGCAATACGATTTTTTTATCTATACGATTTCCAAGATATTCTTGTAATTTCGAAACGGCCCCTCCAGTCACTTCCTCAATCGCCTTACGATAATCATTTACCAGGTGTTTCGCAAATATTTCTTGTCGCGATTTTTTCTTGTCATCAGAAACTTTTCTAGCAAATAGTAAACCTCCATTTTTTATTAATTCACTCAGTTGTTCATCATCTTCAAATGACTCATAAAGTGGCGATTTTTCATGCCAACACATTAATCGATATTTTGCTTCAAACAAATGTTTGCAATTCGCTTTATCACATTTAATACACAGGAATTTAGGTTTCCCTTTCCCGCCTCTTCCTATGAAGCATTTATCTAAGCGTGTAGCGCCATAAAAAACAGTCATTGTTGGCTGTTTAGACATTTTTCGTTTGAAAACCAAGTCTTTTATAGATTCGAGTTGTTCATTTTTCAGCCCCAAATCTGAAAGATATTTCCGGAGCTGACTATTTTTCCAATTTCTCTTTCCAACTTGGCATACTTCAACATAAATATCTTTCTTGACATTTTCTGAAGGTATTACATTGACCTTTTTAGCCAACTTTTCATTATCAATAAGGAGGGATAGATGCTGCAGGCCATTTGATGAAGCATCAAAATGAATTGGGTGGCCTGATTCAACTACGGACCAGTCTTTTGATTCACCTTCTTTAACTAAACGATCATATTCTATCAGTGCGGATATACGTTGAAAAGTTTCTGATTTGGCCTTAGGTCTTTGATCCAAATCTAATAATATCCTATTTTTTGGTTTTTTCCAATTGCCAACAATCTCTCTCAACACAACTTCATGTTCATCGATCCAATTTATTCTTTCATCAAATGACAGTTTTTTATCAGGTTTTGAATAGAACCTATCATCTCCCCTGCCCTCAAAGAAATTAAACAGGAAGATTCTAAACCATTTCCAACCCTCTTCGCCGATGGGCTTCCACTCCTTAAATCTCAGAAAAGCTCTGTCTATATCTGAACCTTGGGGGCTAAGCAAATTTGCTTTACATAAGACCCTCCCCCTCCAATCCAATGCCCATGAATGCCAGAAAGTATTTGCAATATTATCAATTATTTTCTTAATCTGATGCAATCTTAGAAAACCCTCACGACCAACATCACCCCCGCCTTCTGGATAGTATGACTCACGAAATTCATCATGAATATTTATAGTTTCAATGAATTGTTCTTTATTTTTAATTGAGCCAACCCCGCCATCATCAAATTCTGCAAAAGCTACATGATCTAAAAAATCAAGATTTATCTCCCACTGAGTTTCCTGTAGTATATTCAACGCTTTGAGGGAATCCTCACTAGCAACAGCCCTCTTTACTCTCAACTTCCCCCCCTTTCTCTTACCTATTATCGAGGTTCTCAAATGCGAACTAGGAGGAGATCTTAGATACCCGCCTTCATGACTAAATTTTCTATTTTCCCTTTCATATTCTTTGCACAAATGTTTTTCTGGTTGACAATTCATCCATCGATTTGGGTTCCGTTCCAAAACACGGAAACTAGCATGCCTTGTTGCGCCCCGATTTTCGAAATCATCAACCTCACATTTTCCAATTTTCTTACGAAGAGAAGTGGAGAAATGAATCATATTTGGATTCATATTTTTACTTTTACGAACAACCTCTTCTTCTTCGTCATCTAGGTGGAGCACCATATCATCATACGTCCCTGTCCGCCTCCATATCTCTCCTTCGGCCATCAATATTGAGAGTACAAATACAGAAAAAATTCTAGAAGCTCTTCTTAGTGTAGGTTTTTTTCGCCCCTCATATTTTTTTTCCTTTACTTTGAATAATTCTATATTATTTTCCATTTTCCGGTAAATAAACTCTGATAACCCAATATAAAAATCTCTTTCCAGCATCGAAATCTCCACCCATTTAGGCGGTTTATCATTGTCACAATAGGGTTTATGTTTAACAATACCTTTTGTAGTGAAATATTTATTACACTTATTGCATCGTTTATCGAATTTTGGTTTACTTTCATCATCTTTCTTGTCTTTATGAGGTATTTCTCTAACAACGCTCCTACTTTCTTGGAAAAGAAGCAGTATGCACTTGTTAGCTATTGATTCATAGAAACTCCACCCATCCTCGTCTTTGTTTGTACCTTGAAAAATCTGAATCATTTCCTCGACGCCGAGTTCAACATATCCCCAATTGCTCTCCTTTACTACAATCTTATACTCCTCATCCGACCCAACATACTCTCTTATCGATTTTTGAAATATATTCCTTAAATTATCCATATTTTTTTTATGTTCTATCTTATCTTCCTCCCGCTTCACCTCACTAAATATGAATATCGATTTTGTTCCGTTCATAATATCTTCAAATTCTCTTTGTAGCCAAACTCTCCAGACATAATCGTCTTTCCTACGAAGACTCACTCGCGGGTCTTCCATTGTGTCTGTACCGTATGGCTGCTTTGCACTAAGCCATTCAATCCATGGTTCTGACATATCCTCAAATCGATCTGATAATTTAGGGACATCATATCGCACCCCCTCCTCATATTTTTCTTTGAAGTATAAATCTATAAATTTGACTTTTTGTTCTTCCTTAAAAAGTTCCAACTCCTCTTTTCCCATAAGCGAGAAGAGTAGACATTTCTATTAAACAGTATAGGTGATAACATCATAAAAAATAAAAATATTAAAGTTTGTAAACAAGAAAAATCTATTTATCGGACAAGGCGTTTATTTCTATTAAACAGTATAGGTGATAACATCATAAAAAATAAAAATATTAAAGTTTGTAAACAAGAAAAATCTATTTATCGGACAAGGCGTTTTAGCCAAGTAGCGGAGAAACTTGGATGGAGTATTGCAGGTTATTCATTAGCTTTTGAAGTATCCGGGGCACTAGGAATAATCGCTCTTGCTACCACTATGGTTTTGGCAGCAACTCTCGCATCCGGAGTCTTGTTTCATTTCGATATCTCCTTGCAACCAATACTCATTAGAAGAGCCCTGATTTGGAGGGCAATCTCATTTACAATGATGTTGCTTGGAGGGTATTATAGTAGTTTGTGGCTTGTACTTGGAGGGGGTTTTACATCGGGAATATTCGTAGGGACATTTTGGCCTACCTACTATAAAATACAAAGAATTTGCCAAATTGATTTCTCTAAATGGAACTTGAGAGACAAGCTCGCTGGAGCGTTAATAGTAGGGATATCTGGTATTTTAGTAGAGTCCTTAGGTGTCGAAATAGTCCTCCTTCTATCATTAGTATCGATCATAATTTCAGCAGAATATTCTAAGGTTTTAACTGTAGATAAGGGACGTGAACAGATTTTTACTAATACGTCAGAATATTCTCCACGTATATTTTCTTCAAATCCATCTTTAATTGCGATGGCAGAAGGCGCGTTTAACTGGATGACTAATCTGACAAGATTACTGGTCTTGATTACTGGATTATTACAGGTTGTTAATCTTCCAGCAGCTGTAGGTTTGGGCTTACTCTTAGCAATTACACAGGCTATCGGGGCCGGAGTCACTTGCGGAGTTAAAGAATGGAAAGGAGGAAGCAAGAAACTCGATTACAAATTATTGATTCTTGGACTTTCCATTTCATTATTTTCGAGTATTTTATTGGTACATAAGTCCACTTGGCTTGCTGGTATGATACTTCTCTCAGTTGGAACAGCAATAATATTTCCATTATTAAAGGATGAAGTAGATCAGAAATTGGATGGAATTGGAACAGGTGGTCGTGGACTCCGTGAATATAGCAGAAATATAGGTAGGACAATCGGCTCAATAATTATTGCATCAATTTGGGTAACAATACCTGAGCTATATGCGTTGGCTTTGCCAATAATAATTTCAGTGATAATTATCACTTACTTATGCATATATTCTATGCGTAATATTTCTATTAAATTGTATAGGCATTAAAGCCGATAAAACAGATGAATATGATGACAATCATATGACTTCCTGTTAGAAAGGAAACAGGACCTGAACTTCGGGTACAGAAGTGAAATACAAAAGGAGGTGAAAATATAGGATTATTGAGTGATTTGTTCTGGGTTTCTGCAGTTATTGCGACTGGCGGATTAGCAGCAGCTGTTCTGCCGAATGACTGGAACGGAATAGACGGATATGACGGCGGATGTGACGAGTAATCGTACATACTCTGTTCGTAAATGTGATGACTTCCTGTTGGAGAGGAAACAGGGCCCGTGTCTCGGGCACAGAGACGATACAAACAAGGAGCGTGATATGTATGGGATTGCTAAAAGCGATCGTAGGTGGAACTGTTGGTTTGGTAGTGGGCACAATGACTTGTGCACCAATCACTGGGATGATTGGTGGCGCATTTGTAGCTCAAGACTGGGAATAGTTGAATGAAGACATGTGTAGATGTTGGCGTGTTAATGACATTTGGGAAGGTGCAAAACCTTCAACAATTAGTATAAAGAAAGGAGGTAACGTAATGGAAAACATAACGACAAAAGTCGAAATTGCTGACCATACGGGGCACACCACCGCTTTATTGACTCAGAGAGAGACCGTTGATCTCGTTTCTGACAATGAGCGTTGGGTTTTCGCTGGAGGACAGATGATTGAGCCAGAAGAACTGGCTCAAGCGGATTGGTCTACAGTTGGAACCGTGAGAGTGATGCCACGTATCGTGTTCGGTTAATTGACTGATTATTTGCTCGAAAGAGCCCGGATTATCGTAAGTCAGTATAGGGTATACTCTATATTGATGAAAAATAAGAACAACAAAAAAAGGTGAAAAAATGAATATAAAACAAATAAAAAATAAAAATATAATTGAAAATGAAATAGATTGGAAACAACATATTAGAGATGTGCATGGAGATATGGCAAGTGACATAGAATATCAATTCCCTAACAATTCAACAGAGGCTTTCTTAACGGCAATATGGAAGATGTCAATAGATGTTTTAGAAGGAATGGAAGTACAAGTGATTGTAGATTATAAAGATGATTTATACATTAGCAGTGGCAACTCATCCTTTGTATCGTTTGAAGGACATGAGGATGAATTAAAAATTAGAGATAAAATGCAGTTGCCACTGAAATGTTGCATCCACACTCACCCTTCAGGTAAAGCATACTTTAGCGATACTGATTGGAATACAATTATCACATGGAAGAGCGATATTGAATCATGCATTGTACTTGGTAATAGTGAGTATTTAGCATATCATCCAAGATCTAAATTAGCTAAAATGGTTTACTATGGGCTTCTTGAGGATAATTTGGGAGGTGAGCAATAATGATTGAGAATTTAGTTATGAAAGATGATATCAGAATGATTATCGAATTAATAGAAGATAGAGGGCATGATTTAGATGAGGAAACAATTAGCTCATTAACGAAATATGTTGAAACAAATTTATCTTCATTGTACAGAATCACTGAAATTTTAACTGGTATCGCTGCTTACCATAATCTTATCAAACAGGAAACAGGAAAAATCGAAAGTTTAGGTGGTGTTTAAGTGGATACTAACGAAGAAGAACATCCGTCTAAAAGAAAGAATGGAATTTTCAGATGGGAAATCCCTAATCTTGATGCACATAATAAATCACTAGAATGGATTGAAGCAGAGAGAAAAAGAATGGGTGCAGAAATTGATTGTATGATAGAAGATGGATACGACTCAAGCAGGAAATGCCATATTTTCGTCAATGGGAGAGAATCTGGAATTAATTATAGGTTAACAGTATCTTTTGAATCAAAAATTGCACAGGCATTATCCAAAAGAATTAGCGATATTGAATTGAGTGATAGGAACCTGAAAATAATCTTATCCACATTCAAGCGACTAATTCATTTCGATACACATTGGTATGATCATTCAGAGGGTCGCTGGCAACATATATGCTTGGAAGTTAAAACTTCTGTCAACCATCCTTTTTGGCCAGGAGACCATATCGTTTCTGTTATGAATTGTCTATCTGAAGACATGACTTCAGTACTTGATAGAGATATGGCAACTTTAAGAAAAGCTATGACCAAAGCACTTGTAGTTAGTTGGTTTCAAGGGGACAACCCAAAGAGTATGGAATTTAGTAAAATAAGTCAATATGTAGAATGGCTAGTTGAATTAGAAAAAACAGATAGTGATTTTTCATTTGCAAATAAGAGAGATTTAATTTTAATGAATATGAAAGACAATTGGCAGTATTGGGAAGATGCACAAAAAACAGAACAGATGACACTGTATGAGAATGTATTTTCTAGTTTGGAGGATTTCCAATGAAAGATGAGTTTAACATAGCGATCGTTGGTGTAGGGGGAATCGGTTCAAATCTTGTTTCGTTAATTGTGCCTTCTCTATCTCAAGGCCGATTATCTCAGAAATATAAAATGATAAATATCAATTTATATGATTCGGATAAAGTCGAGGAAGAAAATATATTTCATCAAAGATTTAACCACTCAAATATAGATGAAACAAAAGTTTTAGCAACAAAGAAAAATCTAAAATCCTTTGAAAGCGATAAACTACAAATCATCCCGAATGAAAAAGACGTGAGAGAAATAAAAGATATTGAAGGTAATGAGCTAATAGTGGTTTGTGTAGATTCTTCGGCTGCTAGAATAGTAACCCATTCAACTAATTCAAAATGGTTAGATTTAAGATGTCGGGGAGATAATTTCATGGCTGTAGACGATACTACAGAAGAAAGCGTAGTTAAATCAATTACAGACACTAATCAAAAGCCAGGCTCTTGCCAATATGATGGCGCATTAGATTCAGGAAATATTCAATTTGGTTTCATGTATGCCGCTTCTTTTGGGGCTCAATGGATAATACAAAATATGAGGGAAATAAACGGTGAAAATAACGTCTTAAAACCATATCCAAGATCTGCAAGTATAACATTTGGCACACTAGGAAAATTTGCTATCGAAGAGGTAAAAAATGTCTTGGACATTTAGATGTGCATTTTGTTATGGAAAAATTATCGTAGGCAAAACGCCATATAAATTTGATGTGAATCCTTTAACTGAAGAAAGAGAGAGATTATGTTTAGATTGTTATCAAAGATTTATTGCTGATGTTGATGATTATCTCTGAATAAATAAAAGATAAATTATTAGTTAGCCAAGAGATTTGGCCACTCCATCAAAGCTGTAAAAAGAAACTAAGGTTTGAGTGTGCCCCACTCCATTAATTTCAGATAACTGATCCAAGATAGAATCTCCTAAATTAGCCATATCTTTAGCTACCACTTCTACAATAAAATCCCATTGTCCAGTAACTATATGACATCCTACGACGAAAGGCATTTTACAAATTTCTTCAGCCACAAATCTCCTATCGATGTCTTCTCTCTGTCCTGCCCAATTCGCAAGAATGAATCCATGCAAAGGCCATCCTAACTCTCGTCGGTTAATCTCCACAGAAAATTTGTCTATTATCCCTCTATCCTGTAATCTTTTTATTCTATCATGAACCGTAACCCTTGGCATATTCAAAGCATCGGCTATTGCCTGTGTAGTCGCTCTCGAATCTTCATTTAACATTTTTAGTATACCAGAATCTTTAGTATCTAGATTTGAAAAGGGCATTATACGACGCTAAGACTATTCTTTCTTAGTATTTCCGTCATTAAGTCGGCAATTTTACTATTCCCCGTCAAAATCTCGACATCTATATCATATATTCGCCGTTTAGTTGATTTGCTAACACACACTCCGAGGCATATGGGGAACGATAATACCGACAAGAGATTCGCAACTAAAGCAGTACATTCAGGAACAAATTCTGTTGGAGGAGGAGTCAATACTCCCGTATTCTTGTCTTCAACATATCATTTGACAGATGAAAGATATGCTGGTTGGGCGGGCGGGGCTCAGCACACAATGCTCTATGCGAGGCTATCCAGTATAAATTCAGAAGCGGTTGCCCAAAAACTCGTTGCCATGGAAGGTGCAGAGGACGGGGAAACCTTTGCCAGTGGTATGGCGGCAATATCTACAACACTTCTCGGCCTCTTATCAAGCGGAGATCATGTTATTGCTAGTGCTGATGTTTACGGGGGAACATATGGGTTACTTACCGAAGATCTTCCGCGGTTTGGTATCGAAG
>Ga0315315_10004944_pt1 | contig 12285 bp, 8 predicted proteins | sample M140m3416metaG_FD_203699 | JGI IMG/M metagenome (GOLD analysis project Ga0315315, IMG submission 203699) | Ammonia-oxidizing marine archaeal communities from Monterey Bay, California, United States - M1 40m 3416 | ecosystem: Environmental > Aquatic > Marine > Intertidal zone | place: USA...
GCCCCTCCCCGTGTCCTACCTGGAGATCACCCGCATCCCGCTCACTATGTGCCTCTCCAAGATTAGCGCCGGGGACAAGGCGAGGCTCCTCGAGGCCGCCCCGCTTCTGGGTTGCCACATCCATCCCCCATCGGTCCATCCGGGATGGGTCTCGCACCTCGCCCACCCCCTTCGGTCCCACACCCATCTCGTCACCCCAACGGTAGTGCCCTGTTTTACCGCCAAGTTGCTGTCGGCTTGGTGCCTCCGGCGGCCGATCGTTACCTCCGACTTCCTCCTGAAGGGGCTGGCGGGGCGGAAAAGCATTTCTGACCCCCTCCCTGAATACAACGCCTACGCGCCGGAGGGGGGGAGATTCTCACGTGACAGCCCGGCGGCGGAGGAGGAGGCCGGGGGTGAGAGCGCCCCCTGCGGGGGAAGGCGCGACCCCCTCCGTGGCTTCCTCTTCGTCAGCCTGGCCCCATCCGAGGGGGAGAGCCTCGTCCTCTCCGCTGGCGCGACGCTGTACCGGGCCTATCTCCTGGACGATGCCGCATTTGTCGGGGGGGGGTGGCTGGACGACCTCCGGGCCGCCGAGCGGGTGCCCCTCCCCCCGGGGTACGGCATCGATGGCGTCGCCCGGCCGGGAGGAACGGTCGTCCTAATCGACACGGCGTCCAAGAGGGTCAAGAAGAGAAAGGAGTGGCTGCGTCAGCGCGAAGTCTTGGGCGTGACTCAGAAACAGCTGGGCGCCGCCATCAACGAAATGTGTTCGACATTGAGAACGGGGGATAGGAGTACGCCCACGGTTCGCGGTCGTGAGGGCGTCCCCAGCGCGCCTTTTAGGGGCCGCTGGTGCAGTGGGGAGTCTGACAAGTTCTCCGTCACTAAATCTCAGGAAGAGTCCAACAACCACCACCGTCAGCTTTCAAATATCCAGGAGTTGTCTAGGGAGGATGTCTCACGCGGACAAGGCTCTCAGAGGACCATAACTTTAAATGTCACAAAGCCCGCCACAGAGGCTCAGGCCCAGGAGCAGGAGCAGGAGCCCTTGGTCGCTCCCGTCGATGATAATCCCCCTGACGAACCTGAACAGATGCCATCGTCTCAGACAAAGAGAAAGCGGGGTGGTAGGATGGCAGCAGTCAGTGTTGAGACTGGCGAGGCATTCAAGCGCGCCAAGAAGGGGCATGGGGCAAAGAAGAAGGATGAGATAGCTGAAGGATCCATGGTTTCATCTGAGGTTGAGGAGTCCCGGCGCTCTCGCAAGATGGGCACTGATGACGTTGAAGATGAGCAAGTCAGTCAACCTACTTTGAACCCGAACTTCAATCGAAAGACGCTTCCAAGGAAGCAAGGGGGGTGGCTCGGCGTAGCTCCAAAGAACTCGAAGGAGCGTGCCCAGTACAGGTCGACCAAGACTGATCTCGAAAACATTGGGGGCGACGCAAAGGCCTTCCAGTCTGAGCCAGCCATAACCGTCAAAAAGAGAGGTCTGATCGTTCGGTCCAACGAAGAAGTCAGGCAAAAGCAGGCGAAGCTGCAAGATATAAGAGGTCCGCGCACAGTCACTGGAGCAGATGGCAGGCCATTGAAGGATTTCAAGAGATTTCGTAAGAATGTCTTCATTCCGGGCTCGACAAGCCTTATTCGCTTTCGCAGTGTGCTGCCGCGCGAATCTGAGAGGCTCCGACAACTCGAGCTCGCTGAGAGGGAGCTAGAGAAGAATGAAAGGGAGGCCGAGGAACTTTTCCACGACAGGGGGGGGGGTATACGAAGCTTCTTTGGAACCACGGCAAAGAAGAGGGTGCGCGGCCTAAGGCGATAAGTCAGTTTGAAGTAGTGGCAAGAATGATGTTTCCAAAATTGCTTTGGTACTAGCTAGCGACAAATTAGACACACTTAGAACAATTCCCAAACTCTACCATGGCAGGGCATAGGGATCATCAGCGGACGTCTTGGCAAGAGCCTTGGCTTTTTTAGATTGTGCGTCCTTGTGTTTCTTCAGTAGCTGCGAGTGCTTGGCGATGAGGGACGCGCTATCTTCGTCGCGTCTCTTTGCCTGCTTCTGTGCACCGACCCGATCCCAGGCTGACGACTGTAATAGTGCTGCGCGAGCATTGTTCACCCTGTGAATACCTGAAAGGTCAACCTGCATTCTTCGAATGACTCTATCAATATCGTCATCTAACACTGCTCCGGTCTCCGCAATGGCGCCTTCTGTTGCTCTCGAATTATCGGGACCTTCTTCTTCCACAACTGGCAGGACTGATGGTAGGAACGGGGCATCCGCGAGGCCGAGCGCTCGGAGTTGCACGTAAGTTCGTTGGTCAATGGATAATTTGGAGAGGTCGAGCAAGGGTCTACCGCCCAGCTTCAACGCTCGAAGAGGAGCCTTGCTGTTGGGGTTCGAAGCATAGACTTCGGCGGCTGAGTGATCTGATTGGATACCGTTTCGAAGGAGAGAACGTGGGTGCACCTTCTCGCCCGGGGTGTTTTCATCTTCGCTGAGGTCGACAAGGAGTGACTGCAACCTATCAAATAGCTTGGAAGATTGAACGGCGTCATTGGCTTTATCATTTTCGCCGTTTTCGGTCTGAGTTTTCTTGGTTCGTATCCGAATAGGCGGTATCTCGCCCCATTGCATGTCCCTCTCGGCCATTTCTGGTTGCCATGACTCGGCTAGACCTTCCCGAATATCCTCATCGCATATTTCGGCAATATATCGACTCCGCTTCATGATTGTCCAAAGAGTGGATGTGTGACAAACTTCCACGGGATCATTTGTTATTATGTCATGGATCTGGAACTCGGTTTCAAGTCGTACGGCCTGCTGTTTTTTGAGGGATTTCTTCCAGTTCTTGTCAAATTCATATGCCTGCGTTACAATTGCGCTTGTGACAAAGCGCCGTCGCTCAGCCATCGAGAGATTCTCATACGGAACAGAGGCTGGGGTAGCGTCAGCTGTTTGCGATTCCGCGGGGGTGCCAGTACTAGTACGGCTCCTTCTCTTGGTGGGAGAAGAAATTGCTGCAGCTCGAATAATTTCGGGAGGGATGGGAAGCTGCGCAAGGAGCGGTCCCTTGGCGGCCTTTGCGCCGATGAAATTTAGAGTGACCTTGACATAAACAGGGGCCATGGATGTTACAGGAGGAAGAACAGACTTCTTCTCTCCCTCAGGTTCGTCCAAAAACCCGGCAGCATATTCTTCCGCACTCATATTGATCTTGCACCACGCCTCCATGTTCTCTAGATTCTGGGCCATGAATCTTGACTGCCTCTTGACAAGCCTGAGAGTTTCCCTGACATCCTTCACTAGCTTCTCAGCGCCGAATGTTGATACTACCTTCCGCGATTCATCGATTGCCTTCTGGATCTTGCTGTTCCCCGATCCTGCTACGAGCACTTGATCGTCGCCCTTCTTTTTGTGGTCGGTCTCACCCAGATGATCGACGAAGAGATGGAAAAGAGCATGGGGGTTGGAAATTCCGGCGCCCGAACCATTGAGCAAACCATTACTCATTCCAGCAGAGGATCCACCTGATAGATCCAGCAGATTATGATAAATCTTGTCAAAACAGGGTACAAGCTTCTGCAGCTTCTTCATGGCAACCTCACCGGGGATGGGCATGAACGGATAAAATAGCAGACCCGGTGGAAGGCCGCAAAAGCTTTGTTCGTCGAAAAAGTCATCAGGAGTTTTGACAGTGTCTTTCGATTTTTGCTTCTTACGTGAGCTCTTCGATTTCTTGCCTGACTTCTCTTCTGCTAAATTGATGCTGGATGCAAAGATTGCTGATCCCTGGAGGTGCTTTGGCAACGCAGCGATGTTGATCCCGCCGGATCCGGGACGCGGTGGGGGTGGAGGTGGGGAAACACTATCATTTTCAACCTTAGCAGGTCTCTTTTTCGATCGACTCGTTTTCGATTCCTTCTTGCCCCTCCCTTTTGCTTTACCTTTTCCAGGCGTTGACGGAGATGGCACCCCATGAAGAAAACTCCCCTCGTCGCTGTCTACGTCCGAGTCCCCCATTGCCTTCTTGGTCTTGCGCTTCTTCCTCGGCGACTTCTTTCCCTTCGGCGAGTCCTTCTGGCCCGGTATCGGAGAGGGAGACAATGCTCGGTCAATCGATGCAGAAGGATATTCGAAGCCAGCCCCGCCGCTGGGGCTTGCCTTCCTCTTCTGTCCGCTGCCCCCGCCGGCTGCGGGGGACATTTCGTCGAAACCTGCGAGATCCATATCATCTAGTTCCCCGAACAGGTCGTCGCCACCCCCGTCCCCGCCGCCGAGAAAGAGATCATCGAGGTTAAGCTCGTCCATAGCAGCGGCGCTGGCAGGCATGGCGCCGGTATTGTCCGTCGTAGGCATGGCAGAATATATCCCCCTTCAAAATGACAACAAAATGAAAATATATTATTCCGTTGCTTGATACACCTTGATCTTCGCAACGAACACTTCGCCTCCTTGACAGAAAATCCCGTCAGCAGCCCCCGAATCCGACTTCCGCCTTCTCCGCCAATTTAGTGGCGAGGAAAGAGGGATGGAGCGTCCAAGATCAACCCCACTCGATCCTACCGGTTATTCTGGAGCAGAGGTTGCCCGCAATGGCGGGTGTATTGTGAGTTGTGTACGTAGAACGGTCGTATGTGCTTACATACTGTACGAGCACATTACGCGCTTGTATGCATACGCTCTTACTCCAGCAGTAGATGGTATGCATATATAATATATTATATACTACTACTGTACTATAGTAGTAGTACGAGCTCGTAATATACTTAGTAGCTAGTATATTACAAAGTTGCTACGGAGGCCTCGTACAATTGCTCCATGACACGCTGGAATTTCTTCCTGCGGCCCTCGTTCTTTTTCTTCGCCTGTTGAATGGTAGCACGAGCGGCATCTCCCAACATGGCTTCCCTTGACCTCTTATTCTTTACGCTTCTCCTGATTGCATCCTCCCTCCACTTCGGGTTGGCAAGGAAGTCCTTGGAAGACCAGATGAGGAGTGTCTCGTTAAGAAAATGAAACGACGGTTCGGTAAAGGCACGGTTTTTTACTGCCAGCGAACGCTGCCTACGAGCAAGTCGATTTATATGGTGCGTGCCAGCGAAGATTTCATCCTGCCTACGCTTCTCTCCTCGCAGGGCCCTGTGGCCGTCACAGTTTTCATCGGAGCAGCATTTGAGGCAAGCCTGCTGGCTGCATCCTGACTTTTTGTAGCGCTTCCCGCATTTCACGCACTTCTCTCCAGTTCCGGTTGAGGTCGGGCTCAAAGCCTCGCTGCAGGCGGCAATCATTTCCCCCTCGCGCGAAGGAGAGGTTGGGGAGGCATTCATGGCAACGAAGTAGCCAATCACTTCTGACCCTACTCCCAACTGGCCAATCTTCCGGTTTCGGTATGCATAAAAATAAAAATAATGAAAGATATTATTATTATTCATTATTATTGTGGATGGAAATTACTTCCTTGTTTTTGCGAAAGTCCTATTCCTAGTTCCTGTACCTACAGCTGTGCAATATGCATACTCTATCTAGTAGTCTTTGGTGGCTAGCCCGGCTCGCTTCCCGCGCAAAGTGCAAGTCTCGTACATTACGCTCTTGCTTGTATGCATAGATTTAGAGAATCTAGATCAACTCTAGTAGATCTACATACTAGCTAGAATGCATACATACACAACATGCATGAAATTTACTACTCTAATAGTATGTGCATGTATGAATAATATGCATACTAGCTAGAGTAGTATGGATAGCTACCAATACTCTAGCTAGAGTAGCTATTAGGAGTACGAGAGTACATTGAATCTAGCTACCACGAGATAGCTCCTACTAGAGCTATTTGCTATTTTTTATGAATCCTTGCTTGGTAGCTAAGTATATTCAGTATGGAAAAGCAACAGCAAAAACAACTACAGAAAATTGCAGTACTCTATAGGGATTACTACAATAGTATTAGTAGCTAGACAAAATTACTACAATAGTATTAGTAGCTAGACAAAATTATAGTGTGCATAGCTCGGGGGGGATGCCTAAGGTAGCTGGAAGCTCAGCATCGCTCAAAAACTTTGTAGAGACTAGAGAGAAGAGCGAGCTTGACGATGGTACCGTCGTTGGCAAAATCCTTAGGCGGGACAAGGAGAGACGAAAGAGCAGGGTAAAGAATGTGTTTGACAGCATTCTTCGCCGCCTCGTCAATTAGTGGCTTCTCTTTTCGGTCGTCCTTTTCCTCGCTTTCGGGTGCAGCTTTAGCCTCTGCCAATGGCATAGAATTGTATGCCATCGCATCGTCCGTCGTCTCTTCAGGCCGGTCGAGGTTGTATGGAACGTCCGCATAAAATGCGCCCAATTCTGTGCAAACACCCTCAAAGCAGCGTCTTTCTTCGGTATAATCTACCTCAGTGGCCAATCGGAGAAGGAATAGCGGAAGGGCATGCGGCGAGGGAGAATGACCATCCAATAAAACAGGCAGACCGGTTAACATCAAGGCGTGTTTCCCACTGGATGCAGAATCAATCTTTTGGACGAAACGAATCGAAAAATATTCCTCCAGCATCTGGGCTTTATCAGATAGGCACTTGGTGGCTTGGGCTGCAAGGTCAGTATTGGTGTCTCTGACGGCAGATGGATCTCCATCGCCCGCTTCTCCTCGATAATTAGTGATCAAACCAGAAGCAAGATCTTCCTCAAGCTGCAGGGCTCGCTCAATAGCGACGTGAACGTTGACTCCCTCTCCTCCCAGCTCTGCGAGTTGGGCGCCACCGAAGCGAGCCAGGGCAAGCTGATAGAAGAGCTCTCGGCCAAGCTCAGTGTGACTTATCATCAGCAGCTCCAGGCCCCACTGAATCAAGCTTCTATGACGAGAAACGCATCCGACGAAGGTAGAATCTCGAAGCTTGGTTGATAGGTCTCGGTGGGCCCGAGCTGTCACATCGGCCCGAAGGGTCTGGATGGAGAAATAGGAGGTCTCTGTCGGAGTAATTCTCTTTGGCCGGACAATCCCTGATGCCTCAGTCGATGCCCTTCCCTCTGCCGCACCTACGACGCCTCGCCGCATCGGGGGAAGTAGATGTCCACGTTCAACTTGGCAGCGACATATCGAAGCAAATGCCCCAGGAATTGTCATGTCTATCTTTTGCGGCTTACCCCCATTATAGAGCTCGCATGTCTCTGCATGCTGAAACATAGAGACTGTTTCTTGTGTGGCCGAGGCCAGCCGCCACCCTTCGCCCCCTTTTGGCTTTGATAGATATTGAGACTGGGGTTGCGAGGCCTGTATCTGAGCTTGAGTCCGAACGAGAAAGGGTTCCAATGCACCTGCTGGAGCCGCGGCGATTGTCCTAACCAGGCGTTTTGGATCGTACGGTTTCTTCGAAGAGGTTGGCGAGCCGTCGTTGGCATTCATGCCCCGCTTTTTTGATTGTGCTGAGTTTTGCGCCTTCTCCGTGGACGCGGTATCATCTTTCTCGTCAGCCTCATTTTCTTCGTTGCTATCTTCGGCTTTCTTCTCGTCGTAGATGCCGGGGCGGCGCGTCGCCGAGGCCCGAGTGGCCCCGGTAGTCCGCTCCGACGAAGCTTTGCTCCTACTCGCAGCACCAACATCAGACATTCCAACGGGGAGAACCGCCTGGGCGTAAAACGTCCGGGATGTTTGAGCTGATCCCAGAACCTCCCGCGTGGCAGATGCCAGAGCGTCGCACAATCTGTCCTCGTGAAGGAAGGCCACCTCCCTTTTTGTTGGGTGGACGTTCACGTCGACGTGTGGCCCTGGAAGCTCGAGGGACAGATAAACGAAGGGTTTGGCACCACGAGGGAGCGAGTCGGCGTACACCGATTCAACCGCCCGGCGAAGGGGGGCCGACTCAACCAGACGGTCGTTGATGAAGAGCACAAAAGCCGAGGACGCTTTTGGGGTGCAGAACGATCCGTTGGTCATAAGCCCGAAGGCTTTGTAGGCGAACTTAAATCGGCCGGTATCGTCGTTCCGCTCGCAACAATAGCTGGATGCGCAGGCACTGGTGCCACTGCTAGCCGAGTCATTGCTTTCGGTGTTTCTCAGGGCCTCGAGCGCCGCATGACTGACCGCCTCCACGTCGCCTTCCTCGCTCCGCATGGTCAACAGCTCCTTCGCCACCGACGATCCAAAGACATGACCGACGCTATCGCGTGTGGCAGTCTCCCACTCCTCCTCCCCGATGATGGCGCCGCTGGTGTCTCCCCCCTTTATCGCTTTCAGTCTACGCTCCCGCAGCTCTCTAATTGAGGGAATGGAAGGGGTATTCAGATCGGCATTGCCGCCCTTCTTGCGGCACACGAACCCGATCCCCCTGCCGGCCCTGTGGACGGCGTAGCGCTGAGAGACGGACAGGACGCGAGAATACTCCTCGGACTCCTTGCGAGCGCCGAAAAATGCCCTTCGACGGGAGGGGACGTTGTAGAACAAATCCTCGACCCTGACGACGGTCCCCTCTCGCCCGGCCGACGGGCTGGGCTTGGAGGACGTTGGCAGCCCATCCCGGTACGACTGCTTGTACGCGCATGCCGTGCTGAATTTGGCCTCGTCGGCGTCGACGGGGATCACGGACGCTGCGGATGCGCCTCCTTCGCCGCTGCGGGGCCTCTTCCTCCTGCGGCTGGTGATGCTGAGCCTCCCCACCATGCTCGCGCTGGACAAAGCCTCGCCGCGGAAGCCGAAGGTGCGGATGGAACGCAGATCGTCGAACTCCACAAGCTTGGAGGTGGCGAAGCGGGTAGCAGCCAACTGCAGGTCCGGTGGGGATATGCCGCACCCGTCGTCAGTCACCGTCAGCATACGGAGCCCCCCCCCCTGCAACTGTACGTCTATTGTGGTGGACCCGGCATCGAGGCTATTCTCGATGAGCTCCTTTACGACCGACGCAGGCCTTTGCACAACCTCGCCGGCAGCAATACGATCCACCACGTCCTTGGGGAGAGGATGAATCCGGGATGGTCTGCTTGGGAGAGAGAGTGTACCGGAGTCGGTGGGTCCATTATTGACTGGAGCTGCGTCCATGTTTATAGATGCAATGTGTTATTCGCTTTCCGGTCCACCTTGTGTGGTCGCCACGCCGGACAAACCGTTTTGGCGGGGATTGTTCAATTCCACGGTGAAGGCCGAACTTGAAAGAAAGATCCAGCCAGAATCAAAATTGCTGCATGTCAGGGCGACAGCAATTGAATTCGGGGTGTGTACTTACTATTTTTGGTTCAACGCTCGTAAAGAGTACACGTTCCTTTTCTTAAAACAGTAACCCTAATACTATTAGAACCATGTTGACCTCTGGATTGGAAAGGATACCGATCCTACGTGGGAATCAGTAGAAAGTCTACTGAAATGTTGAAAAAAATACTCTACGTCACCAACGTAAGAAATCAATCCTTTGCTCATGTCATGTTACAGTGAGCGGTCTTGGTATCCGCCCTCGATCGCGAACTCACGCCGCTCTCGACAGCCTCTTCTCGTTCTCTTTTTGCAGCTGCCTTCGCCTGCATCCCCATCTGCCCGCATACCCGCACAGTAACAATGAAGACCATCTTTGCTCTTTCCGCCCTCGCTGCCTCGGCGTAAGTTTGATTAAGTAGAGTAGGGATGATTGCGGGGGAGAGGTGAAGATGCGCTTGGTTAGGCGGGGGCAGTCAAGTCGGGGTAGCGGTGAAGCTGTGAACCCCGCGTTTTTCGCGGGTACCGCCGGCGCCAGGGCCGTTGGTGGGGACTGGATGGTGCTCCGCGACGGCATGTAGAACGATATCTTCCTACTGGGAGATTGAGGAGCCGTTTGTGTGGCCGCTGTTTGGTCGGAGCCGGATGGAAGGATTAACTTTGTGTTCCACCCTTTCCCAGTTTTGCACTCTCGCTCACGTGATTCGTAATCGCCATCCTTTATTTCCCCCGCGAACCTCGAACAGTACGGCCTTCGCTCCCGCCCAGACCACCAAATCCTCCACCGCCCTCAGTGGGTGGAAGGATGACATGGTGATTGGGGTCACCGCTCCCGTCGGTTTCTTCGATCCCCTTGGCCTCTCCATTGGCAAAGACGATGCCACCATGCAGTTCTATCGCGAGGCTGAACTGAAGCACGGCCGTGTCGCCATGGCTGCCTGCCTTGGGTGGTATGTGACCGCCGCTGGAGTCCACCCTGCCTTCAACTCCAAGCTCTCCTCTGACCCCCTCGAGGCCGCTCAGCAGCTCCCCGCCGTCGGATGGGTACAGTTCGTTCTGGGCTGCGGCGCCATCGAGTGGCTCGCCCAGCAGATCAAGGCGCGCCCCGGCTACCAGCCTGGTGACATACTCGGTGCCGCCTACTGGGTCGACAACTCAGACGAGGGATGGGTCGGCTACCAGAACCGAGAAATCAACAATGGCCGTCTTGCCATGGTTGCCATTATGGGAATGATCACGCAGGACCTTTACTTCCACAACTACGGTGATCAGATCTTCAAGCCCATGGTCAGCTAAGAAAATGTGTGGGACGTAGTTTTTCGGCCTGAGACGGTGGAGGACTTCCGGGCGAATCACCTTTGACTTACAACTAATAATGTTGCGTGGATAAAGCTTGATCCGTGCAAATAATACTGGGCGGGGTCTTGTCTTTGATAGGGGGGCGGCCGATGGAATGTACGCAGCTAGAGTAGAATGTAGCTGGGGTATGATTTGAGAACCCAGGTAGACAGTTTACCGTAGCCTCGATCCCTTCTCACGTCGGATGGAAATAGAATTCTCAATGGCGTTGCGGACACAGCGAAATAGAGTGGCATAATGTAGCACACTCTTGGTTTTTACGTCGTATCCTAAACGTATTATTACATAGATTTTTATATGTGATTTGTTGGATTGAAAGGCCTCGCACTCCAGGTCTCGAAAGGGGAAAGGTGGAGGATGGCCGCATTCTCGCACAACTTAATACCCCTTCATTTCATGATATCGTCTCGGCCTACTAGTAGGTATATGAGCTCGTAGAGACAGAGATCTACTCAATGCAATGCATCTATTCTTCGGCATTGTCCAGAGAGACGTTCGTCCCATTTTTCGATTCTGGCGTCATGACTCTCTTGACTTTCTGCTGCTTCTCGAATTGTTTCAAATCAAATTCGATTTCTTGCATGAGCCCAGGGTCCGAAGCGAGAAGTCCCTTCACTTCGCCCTTGTTCATTTTGTAGATTTCTACGAAAAAGAGCATCAAATCCTTGAGAAGGGGCGATCTGCTCTTCTCGAGGATAGTCTTCATGCGACAAAGGATTGGAACTCCAGTGTCTATTAGATGTTTGCGTGATATCTTGGAGAGAAGCCGCCCCCTTACAGCAGATAACTGCGCTGCGCTGGGACCGTCCGTGGCTGCCTCCTCAACTTCTTCGGCTTCGTTGTTGGTAGATCGTCCGACTCGAGCACATGGGTCAGCAAGCACGGCGAAGCAGTCTGACATGACTTGAAATGCCTTCTCTCGACGCCTCTGCTCGTTGCCTGTCCCGTTCGCGATTGCGTTCTGAGGAGGGGGCTCGATGGAAGCCCTGAGATCGCTGTCAATCTCAAGGGCACCAGCGAGTACTTCTTTGGCGAGACGAGCAGTGATTCCAATTTTCTCTTCGTCTGACATAAGTCCGAGCATCATGCGGTAGATTTGCATGCGTTGACGTTTTGATAGACGTATATTCTGGAAGTCAACACCTATCCCGGAACCAGATTCTCCATTTGACTGAGCCGCGGCAAATATTTTATGTGCAGTGCAGTTATTGAAAACGAAAAGTGCCTCCACAAAGTTGTTGAAGAAAAGATTGGGCTGTTTCGACAAGAGCGGACCACATAATGTTGTCCTGGCAAGATGGGCAACTTCGATATCATCGTCAACGCAAGCGGCAAGGAATCGGTGGACTAGGAGGCCTCGCCACTTGATGTAATCCTGAAGCACAAGGCTAGAAAGAAGTAGAACTGCATGTTTGCGGACAAGGGAAGAGCCTGGACCGATTAGACTCACGGAACTTGCGGAATCGCACCCAGTTTGAAGACAAGATGCCATTGTAGGCAAAAACTTATCGACAAGGTTGGTATACCTAATACACAGGTCGCCAAGAACCAACAAGACGTTGCTTTGCACGGAAGGATCATTATCTCCATTCTCAAAGTTTAGCTCTCGCGCAAGAATATTAAGACAATCCTTGGCCAAACTCTCGTCGCGTAGACAAAGTTTACCCAATGTAACGAATGCAAGGGCTCTGGCGGTCTGAGGAGTTGACAGGGGATTACAATCATCAACAGGGGGCAAGTGCGAGGGAAGAATGATCTTGACAAG
>Ga0315315_10004947_pt1 | contig 12281 bp, 11 predicted proteins | sample M140m3416metaG_FD_203699 | JGI IMG/M metagenome (GOLD analysis project Ga0315315, IMG submission 203699) | Ammonia-oxidizing marine archaeal communities from Monterey Bay, California, United States - M1 40m 3416 | ecosystem: Environmental > Aquatic > Marine > Intertidal zone | place: USA...
CTAAACGATCGGGCGTAAACCCGTTCGCCCCTATTTGATCGGCAGGGCGACAAACGTGCCGTCGTTCTGTCGCGTGACTTCCCGCATCAGGGTTTCAAAACGGCCACTCGAGGTGGGAGAAAGGAACCCGATGGCGTGGACCCGGGCCAGCGGCTTGCCGGTTACCCGATTGGTGTTGGCCGTGCGAAGCGTCTTGATCACGGGGTCATAGGTCGAACCGGTATAGTCATCCCCGAAGATATAGATCGAGACCTTCTGACTCGGATTCACATAGCGTTTCAGCGCCACTTCCAGCCCTTCGATCGGGCTGCTGTTCGAAGCACTTTTCCAGTTTCGAAACAGCCGGATCACGCTGTCGCGCCGGACTTTGGTGTCGGGGATCCAGCGACCACTATAGCCGCTGATTAGATGGGTTCCGTTGTCGTTGAGAATCTGGAACCCCTTGATCCGGGGATGGATGCGAATGACGTTTTCAACTTCCTTCGTCACCCGGTTCCAGATGGCCTGCATACTTCCCGAGGTATCGATGATGAACACCACATAGTCGCTATCAACGGGAATGCCGCCAACCTCCTCGTCGCGCGTTTGCGATGTATTCGGGGTGATGCTCGCCCGGCTCGAATTTCGCAGGGACCGTTCCACAAGCTGCAGGCCTGCCAGATTTTCGCTCAGACTTTCTACTTTGGCGTTCGCTGCGCGTAACGCGTTCTGCGCCTCGGCTGCTTTGGTCTGCTCACGGGTGAGCCGTTCCTCCACCTCTTCCTGTAGCTCCAGTTCCTGCTCAAGGGCGCTCTCCAATGCCGTCACACGGGCCTCCGCATCGAGCACCTCTTCAAGCATGCGCTTGGTTTCGGATGTGAAATTGGGTAGGACGGATTCGGCAAAGGGTGAAATCAGGACAAGCAGAACCACCGCCCCGAACCCGCATGAAATGATGTCGAGGAAGGAGAGGCTGAATATCTCGAATTCGCGTGATTTGCGCTTCAAGGCCATGTCTCCGCGGGACTGATCATCAGACCACTGGTCAGGGCGGTCCAGCGCCAGAAGAAAGCAGCGGCTTCCGGATCACCCTCAAGCGGCAACAGAATCACATTGGTACGAATCTTGGCCAGTCCCGAATTGTTGATCGTATGCTGGAACAGACGCGCCCGGCACTCCCCGGAAATCGAGGTGGAACCGCCCCAAAGCGCACTGCAGCCGGAGAACGGATTGAGGCTGCGATACCCGGAATCCCCGGCCGTGGGCAGACCGTCCGTTACCACGTAAATATCTGTCGGTTTGTGCGCGGCAATCGCCTTGAGGCCCGCCGCAAGATTGGTGGGACCTCCGGGAATGAGAGCGTTCATGTCCGCCAAAATCCGGCCCAGCCCGGCGGCGTCACTGCCCGAAACACCGGACGCACCACCAAGGTCCCTGGTCTTGTCATTGAAGGAAACAACGCGCACGACACTGTCACTGGGCACCCGGGCAATCAGCCAGTTCACAACACGCCGCGTGCGTTGCCATTTCGCACCTTGCGCGCGCGCATTCGGCGCCATGTTCTTCCGGCGAATAATGTCGATCAGCTGTTCTTCCGTCATGGATGCCGAACTGTCGACCAGAATTCCGATCCGCTTTCCCCCCACCTTCAGACCGATGAGATAATTCTCTTCTCCCACCTGGCGGTTCTCGATCACATCGGTGTTGTCCTCGACCTCGATGGTCTTGATCGTTTCCTCGAGCTCCTTTTCCTTGCTTTCGCGTTGCGTGATCTCCACCCGGGTCTGATCGATTTCCCGTTGGACCTTGGAAATCTCGGCTTCCAGCGCTTCAACCTCGCCCGTGGTTGCCGCTTTCGCACGCAAGGTGTTCACGACTTTGGCGCTGAGTTGCTCTTCCGTTTCCTTCAGCCGCTCGAGATCCGTCGTCAGACGTTCGCTCTCATCCGACACATGCTCAACATCGTGTTTGACCAACATGAGAACAAGAATGATCGCGCCCAGCCCACAGGACATGACGTCCAGAAAGGCGAGGTTGAATCCCTCGGATTTGCGGCGCGGTCTCAGTTTCGACCCAGTGTGCTGATACGGTTGAGCAGGAAGGATTCACAATATTCTTGGGTGTCCGTCACCATGGAATCCTGCAACCGCTGAAGCTGGTGCAACAGGAACATCAAGACGATGCTGATCAGCAGGGCCACAAAGGTGGAGTTGAAAGCCACACCGAGGCTTTCGGTCATCCCGGCAATATCACCGGCCAAAGCCTGATCCGCCTGTGACAATGCCTGTCCGATGCCTCGCACGGTCCCGATAAACCCGATCGCGGGGATGGCCCAGATCAGATACCGGACCATCGAATTCTCGGCCTCCTGCTTCACCGCCAGAGACTCAACATTGGCGTCAATCGTCTCGGATGTGTTCTGGACATTCTCGGTAATTAGAAAACGACGCAAACTGGCCGACAGGGTCCGCACCAGCGGCGTGGTTCGAATGCGTGCCGGCAGATTCTCCAGCGCTTCGAGCATGGATGCCAGATCATCCTCGCCATCAGCGCCTTCTGCAGCACCTTCGAGCAGATCCACATTGAAGAGGTAACGGTCCTTCATGATCGCAAAACACTTGTCTAGGATCAGGAAGGTGCCCCAGAGCATCATGATGATGCAGATTTCCTGCTCCCAGTCCTTGATGATCACGGCCAGATCACGCGGCGCACTTTGACCTGCGGCTCTGGCCGCCTCGATGGCTGCTGAGGATTCCGGCCAGACATAGCCCACATAGAACAGATGAACGACGATGATCGAGATGACCAGCGCGAGGGTGTTCTTGATTGCAGATATCATGTTTCCACTCGCTTTCCTGACACGCTAAATGTCCACCGGGAAGGACACTGGTGAATTCAGACTTATTCCGGACTGGGCATAGGCAAAGCAAATGAGGCCGCCGCCAACCGCAATCGCCATGGCGACTACAATCGCCCTTCGAAATCGTGGTCGGCCAGCCGTGATCCTATTGCGCACCATGGAGATACCTCCCGATTCTGAATCCGATATCATCGCGACCGCTGGAGCGGCCCTCACGATAGGAAGCGCGCAATTCGGTTCGCGTCCCCGACTTCCAGCTCGACCCCTTGAACACATGCGAATCCCCGAAATTCGGGCCCAGGGGATCAACTTCGATCTGTCCCCTTTCCGGCGGGTCCAGTGAATAGAAGTCATGCACCCATTCACTGACATTCCCAGTCATGTCGAACAGGCCGGAAGGCTCAGCCGGAAAACTTCCAACGGGGGATGCGCGCGGGAATCCATCATTGTATCGGGGCACATAAAATCGCACCAATCCATTGGCCGATTCATCAGCGATATTCCCCGATTTGGCCGGTACCGTATTCCCGTTCCCCCAGGTGAATATTGACTGGCTGGAGCGCCCCGCACGACGTGCCAACCACTCCCATTCCGCTTCGCTGAGCAGGCGATACCCGTCGCTGGTTTTACTTACAGCGACCAGACGCCCCCCCGAAATGCGATAGAACGGCGTCAGCTTTTCGCGCACGCTCAGCCAGTTGGCAAATGACGCTGCATCAATCCAGGAGACACCCGTGACCGGTTCATTCGCCCGGCCACTCCGGCCGTTTCGGAACCCAGCAAACTGTCCGTTGGTCACTTCATGGCGGGACGCATAAAACGCCTTGGTCAACTGAACCTTCTTTTCAAATTCGTTGGCTCTCTGACCTTTCTGACTGCGCGGCGCACCCATCACGAAGGTGCCCGGCTCGAACAGGCGCAGCGACATGCCCACCGAATTCTTGTAGTTCCGCGGAGATTCCGCGAGACGCGCCGAAGTTTCGTCCACCAGTTCCTCGCGAATAACGAGCGGCCGCTTGCTCGACGGCGTGACGGTCTTGCGGATCGTCCGGTAACCCTTCTTGCGCAATTCGATCTTTTGCGGAACCGCCAGCAGCTGCAGGGTGGCTTCGCCTGTGCCAACTTTTTTGCCATCGACAAGAATATCGGCACCGGGCGTGGTCCGGATGCTCACAAGACCCAAATCCGCCCGCAAACGGAGGGTGAGCTCACGTTGTTCATTGGCGCGCAAACGCACCGTCTGGCTTTTCGGCAAATAGCCATCCCGCACATAAGTGACGTTGTGATCCTCATTGGCTGTGACTTCGATTTCACCGGATTGGGGCACCCGCCGCCCATCGACCAGAAGCTGCCCGCCCGAGGGAATGGTGACGATCTTCAATGTCGAAGATACGGGTTTCAGATTGTACTGGCGCTCGATCAGGGGCGCCGCGTTCGTGATCTGCAAGGTCTCCTCGACGGGCTGCCGGTCCGGGGCCACAACCCGCAACTGATAAGACCCACCCGCCAGCGGCATTTCCAGCGGGGTCACACCGAGCTTGCGGGTATCGAGAAGAATTTCGGCGCCAGCCGGTTTCGAATTGATGGATATCCGGCCGTCTATAGGAGCAAGATCGAGACGTAATTCATTGGTCTTGCCTCGCTCGAGTTCAACGCTTTGCTCGACGATCTGGAAATGCGGATGGTTAACGCTCAGCGCATATGTTCCGACCTCCATCTCCCGATCAATGCTTGTCGCAATGGCCACGAGATCACCGTCGATGCGCCATCGCGTCTCCGGCAATGCACGAATGGTCGCGGCATCGAGCCGTCCCGGCAAGGGCTCCAGAACCACCGTAATCGTGCGGCCCAGTTCGTCAGGCTGAATTACGCGCACCACATCGCGGAACCCTTCAGAATGTATGGACACCGTCGGCGCACCGGCCACGCTGTAGACCGTCATGCCGGTCACAAGCCCGAGACCTTCAACCAGTTCAACACGGCCGGCCGGGACAGCCTCATCCGGTGCGATCTCCACCACAGTGCCACTAGTCGATATCAGCACCCCGATGACCGCGAAACCGATCAGAACCAGCCCGATTAATCCGCCGACATAGAAACGAACCTGACTTCTGCGGGCCTGCCGCAGACCCTCTTCAAACTGGCTCATTGGGATATATTTCCACGACCAGACCCTCGGCCCCCGGCAGGATATCAACCGGTATCAGTTTTGAGCGAAAACCCGCGCGGGCGCCTTCAAAGACATAGCTTCCGGGGCGGAGCTGGATCGTGCGATCCGTGGTCACACCCACCTGTCCCACACCCCGCACGGAAATGCGAGTCACACCGTCCGACAGAATCCGGATGGAGACTTTCCGGCCATATTCATCAATCAGGCGGGCCACTTTGCGTGATGCGTCCGCCAAAGACGGGCTGAGTTCGGCGACGTCGCCCGCTTTCGACACCAGCCCTTTGGCGTTGTCGGCCACCGCAACGGATGACAGGCGTTCGGGCGCATCGAGAATCCGTTCCAGTTCCGTGCGCAACCGGTTCACTTCGCCTGCCAGTTGAAAGCCACCGACGACTTTCGGGTCATCCGCAACCAGAGCACCCGCCTGAGCATAGAAGTCCTCCGCCGCCACCCAGTCATCGGCTGCACGGGCCGAACCGGCCTTGGCCATCAAGGTCTCGAACTTCAACTGCTGGTCCAGCGCATCGATCTTCCGGGACAGAAGACCAACTTCACTGCGCCCCGAATAGATGGCACGGGCATTCTTCAGATTCGTTCGCGCCGCCCCCAGTTTGCGTGACAGCACATTGCTCAATCCGGACTCGATCTGAGCCGCGAAGCGGCTTTCCTGCAATTGTGTGCGGATCTGTGTCTGGCGCTCCGCCAGTTCCGTACGCGCTGGATCCAGTGACAAGGCCGTGGACAGATGACGATCTTCGGCTTCGAGATCATTCTCGATCCGGGCCACCGCAGCCTTGCCGATTGCGGTCAGAACCTCGGGAAGTCTGGCCACCCGGGCTTCCAGATCTCGCGCATCCTCGGATGTGGAGTTCAGTTGGCGCGCCCGCGCAATCCTGTCCGCTGCCTGTTCGTGATCATCAGCGTCGTAAAAGTTCTGCGCCGCGGCCAGTGCGGTTTCAAATGCGGCATCGCGCGCCGCCAGTTCCTGCCTGGCCTGGTCCGACACGGTCTCCAATCGGGTCAGCGCCTCCGCATATTGTCCTCTGGAGAAAAATTCGAAGGCCTCGTCCCGTCCTGCCAGCAACGTTGTCTGGGCATCGGCATTCCATGCGGCGAATGCGGGCTCGGTCAATCCGGGTTCAACATCCTTTTGAAAGGCCTGAATGGCCACCTTGAACTGATCCCGCGCAGCCGCATTCGCTGCCGCATCTTCGACTCGGGCGGGTGGTGTCGCCGACGCGGCCGGACGGTCGGGCCGCAGACGCGTGACGTCATCCTCTTTCGCAGCGGGCTTTGCCGCCCCATCCGGCGTTCGGGCGACCGGTGAATTGTCGGCACGCAGCACGGACTCATCCGGTGTCGCGGCATCATTGTCCGTTTGGAGAACCAAAACCGCCAGAAGGAAGAGACCGAGAAATACGACAACCCCGAAAAAACCGGCAGCAAGAAGCAATCTGCGCCGCTGGGTCGCCCGGTTTGCCTCTTCAAGTTTGTCGAGCAGCATGGAACCGGTACGGACTTACAACTGCACCTGCGGCGTCTTTTCCTGCTCGAAGATTTTCTGCAGGAATTCACGCCATTGCGCAAACTGCTCCGCGGCGGTGCCTGTCAGTTCGACGGTCTCTTTCTCGAATGCCACCACCCGCGGTGCCAGATCGATATCGATGGACTGCCCCAGCTCCTCAAGCGCTTCACGATGCACCTTGGCCTCCTCGCTGGTCCGAAAACTGTCGGTCAGGAGTTTCGCGCCCACAACGCCGCCAACAACAGCCCCGGTCGTCGCCGCGGTTGAACCTGCGATCGAATTCGAACGGGCGCCCGCCATGATTGCCAGAACGCTCAGGCCAATGGCCAGCACGCCGAGTGCGGCCTGCCCGGCCGCTTTTTCATTAGCCTCAGACCGGGCTTCGATCTCCAGCAGGCTCTGTTCCTGCCAGATCAGGTAACTGGTCTGCATCTCGGCGCTGAACACACGGTAGTGATCCTGCAGTCCGTCAACGAAAAGCTGGTCGCGCACGCGAACCGCGCGGGTCCGGCGCAGCATCGGGTCATCCTCGGCCGGAAAGCTGACCAGATCGACCGTGCGCCCGGTCAGGTCCAGGTGCTCGACAAAGGCTTCTTCGGCAAAATTCGATCCGAACCGCAACTCGGTCACGCGCTGGAGCAATTCGATATCTGCAACCTCATAATCCTCAAGTTCCAGCGCAATGCGATTGGCGGCCGCATCGAAAACCGGATCGTAGGGATCAAGTCCTTCATTGCGTGTGTTCTTGTGAAAGCCCGGGTCCACCGTGTGATCAAAGGATCGGGAGAACCACTGGTCCCCGGTGATATCCACCACATCGATCAGTATCTCGACATCCTCGCCATTGGACTCGACGATTTTCCCCAGCACATAGAGGTCTCCGGTGGCGTTCCGGTCCGGCGTCACCCGGACAGCGCCAAACGCGCCGGTCTTCTCCATGGCTTCCTTCAGCTTGACCGCGAAGCGATTGGACTCGGCACGGCGCAGTTCCGGCCAGACACCTTCTTCCTTGTAGTTCTCGGCCTCTTCGGAAAGTCCCGAGTCGAACACCGGAATAACGACATCCAGCTTTGGCTTTGCCGGATCCACGACCGCCGTACCCGACTTGCCAAACAGCGATGACAACTGGGGTCCCACATTCGTTCCCGCGCTGGCACCCGTTCCGTTGCCTGCCCCCCCCTGATTGGTGACGCAGCCGGTCAGGGCAAAACAAAAACAAACGGTGTAGACACCCAATTTCTTCATCAGCATACGCATCGCAATCTCTCTTCTCTCGACAACGGCTACTTGACCGGAGGGAGGCCCTTGTATTTCCGGTATTCGTTCCAGAGTTTTTTCTTCAACTCCGCATCCGGTTCGTTGATCGCAGCCTGACGTATCTGCGCTTCCAGAATACTATCATTATCTGCCGGCGGGATATCATCCGGCAGTTTGCCGTTGTTCAGCTGGCCACCCGACCGGGCGGCAACACCATCCTCGGTGCCACCACCGCGCGGCTCAGGCGCTTCGTCGCCCTCGACCCCCGTGCCACCAACACTGGCCTGCTGGGCTGGTTCAGGCTCCGGTTCATTACCGGCCAGATCACCCGAAGCAATCGATGACGGACCCGCTGGCAGGTGCTCGGCGCCTCCATCTCCCTGAACCCCCGACGCGGCGGCAGACGACCCGCCTGACGCGCTCGATGCCGGCGGCGGCGTAAAGTTCGGCAGCGCCTGCGGTGGGGTGGTCGTGGCCTGTTGCTGGGGTGCCGGCCCGGGTTGGTCTCCGGAAATATCACCCGGTGCTGTGGAGGTTGTACCCCCAGCCTGGCTGCTCGCCTGACTTTCGGATTTTTCTGCTTCGGATGCCTCTGCTTCGGATTCCTGTGCCGCAGACTCGCTTTCGGCTTCAGCACCTTCGGATTCGGCAGCGGCCTGCTCCGTCCGGGTCTCGGGATCAATTTCGGCCTGCTCTTCGGGCCGTTTCTCGTCCTCATCCTGACACTCGTCAAACTTGTTCAACGAACGCGTCAGGGCCTGATCCATGCGCCGGATTTTCTCCTCAAGGGTCAGCCCGGCTTCATCGGTGTATTCAACCCCTACCTGACCGCAGAAATCAGTGACCGGTGTCGCCGTCACCTGAGGCGATCCGGACTCAGTTTGTGCCCATGCCGGTACCGCCAGCGTGACCAACGCAACCACACTCAAAGAATGAGTCCAACGAGACAGGTTGTGCACCTGTGTTCTCCTCTGTTTCACGCTGTCACAATGCTACAGCGAACGGTTGTACCACCTCAACTGTCGTGCAGGCTGAGCCTTCATTAAGGACGGAAATGTGCCGATTTTTCGGCATTTCTCCGCTCCTCACGTCCCCGCAACCGCGAAATTCCGTGGTTTGCACGCCTTGGCAGAACCGTCGCGGGCGTGTAAGAAGATCCCTCCTCGCAAGAGGCTGGCTCGGATCCGACCGTTTTCCCGGTGTCTGGTGTCAATTCATTCGGAAGGGGGTGATTCCCATCGTTCAGGTTGTTGTACGCGACAACAATGTCGATCAAGCGCTGAAAGCGCTGAAGAAGAAGATGCAACGCGAAGGTGTGTTTCGTGAGATGAAACTGCGGCGCTCTTACGAGAAGCCATCAGAGAAACGTGCGCGCGAAAGCGCAGAGGCCGTTCGCCGTCAGCGCAAGCTTGCCCGCAAACGCAAGGAGCGCGAAGGCTTCTAGCCCGTCTCTCCCCTTGTTTAGAAAACACATGAATGCAAAACGGCCCCGGAAATTTCCGGGGCCGTTTTCGTTTCATCCTGTCCGGTGATCGGGTCAGTGCCCGCCGCCCTTCAGGGATTTGACGATATTCTCACACATCTTCTTGGCGTCATCGAACAGCATCATCGTGTTGTCCTTGTAGAAGAGCGGGTTGTCGATGCCGGCATAGCCCGAGGCCAGCGAGCGCTTGATGAAGAGCACCGTGCCGGATTCATCAAGATTGAAAACCGGCATCCCGTAGATCGGGCTCGACTTGTCGGTCTTGGCCGCCGGGTTCGTGACATCGTTCGCGCCAATCACGAAGGTCACATCGGTCGAGGCGAAGTCCGAGTTGATCTCGTCGAGTTCGAGCACATCGTCATAGGGCACATTGGCCTCAGCCAGCAGCACATTCATATGACCGGGCATGCGACCGGCGACCGGATGGATCGCGTAACGCACCCTGACGCCCTTTTCTTCGAGCACACTGACCATTTCCGCCAGCGCATGCTGCGCCTGCGCCACCGCCATGCCGTAACCGGGAATGATGATGACCGAATTGGCCTGCTCCATGATAAAGGCGGCATCTTCGGCCGAACCCTGTCGCACCGTGCGGTCCCCCAGATCGTCCATGCCCGGTGCGGCGGTTTCCCCGCCGAAGCCGCCGAGGATCACGTTGAAGAAGGACCGGTTCATGCCCTTGCACATGATGTAGCTGAGAATGGCGCCCGAAGAGCCGACCAGTGCACCAACAACGATTAGCGCCGGATTGGCCAGAGTGAAGCCGATGCCCGCAGCCGCCCAGCCCGAATAGGAATTCAGCATCGAGACGACGACCGGCATATCCGCGCCGCCGATCGGCAGGATCAGCGTCACGCCAATGATCAGGGACAGCGCGATCACCAGCCAGAACGCGGTGGATGACTCCGTGGCTGCAAGCCAGACAACCACCAGAACCAGCGCAATGCCCAGTCCGAGATTGATCATGTGCTGGCCCTTGAAGACCAGCGGCTTGCCGGTGACCAGACCCTGCAGCTTGCCGAAGGCGATGATCGAGCCGGTGAAGGTGATCGCGCCAATGGCAGTGCCAATCGACATTTCGATCAGACTGCCGGTGTGGATGTGCCCCACCGTGCCGATTCCATAGGCTTCGGGCGAGAAAAACGCCGCGCCGGCCACCAGAACAGCAGCAAGCCCAACCAGCGAATGGAAAGCGGCCACCAGCTGCGGCAGAGCGGTCATCGCGATCTTCAGGGCGATCACGGCGCCAATGGCACCGCCAATGGCGATCCCGATGACAATCGCGCCGAAAGAAGTGACACTGGGCAGGGCCACCGTGGTCAGGACCGCGATGATCATGCCGATGATGCCGTAGATGTTGCCCATACGGGCGGTTTTCGGCGAACTCAGTCCACGCAGTGCCATGATGAAGCAGACGCTGGCGACGAGATACGCAAATGCAGTGAGTGATGCTGACATATCGATCGCCCTACTTCTTTGCGCGGTACATCGCGAGCATCCGTTGCGTCACGATGAATCCGCCAAAAATATTCACCGACGCCAGGATGACGGCGATAAACCCGAAAATCTTCGAAAGGTTCCAGTCACCCGGTCCTGCCGCGATCAGGGCGCCGACGATGATCACCGACGAAATCGCGTTGGTAACCGCCATCAGCGGCGAATGCAGGGCAGGCGTCACGCTCCAGACCACGTAGTAGCCGATGAAGCAGGCCAGCACGAAAACCGTGAACAGGAAGACAAAGGGGTCTCCCGCACCCGCGGTCTGAGTCAATGCGACCTGTGTGGCGTTCTGGGCGAGTCCGGCGGTTTTTTCCGCCAGGGCTGTGGCCTCAGTGGCCAGGCGCGCAGCATTGTCGGCGAGTGTCGAAGGATCCATGGATCAGGCTCCCTTCTCGGTTGATTCGGTGTCCGATGCGCTGTCGTCAGCAGCCGCATCTTCAGAGGGAGCCGGCTCCGGTGCCTTCTCTTCATCCGGCAGCAAGGCGGTGTGAACAACCTTGCCATCGCGCGTCAGGCATGTGCCGACAATGATTTCGTCCTCCCAGTCGATCTCGAGTTTCTTGTCCTCGGTATTGACCAGCAGCTCGACGAAATTCATCAGATTTCGTGCATACAAAGCCGACGAATCTGTCGCCAACCGTGACGGCAGGTTGTACTCGGCAAGAATCTTGACGCCATTGCCGGTGACATGAATTTCACCGGGCCGGGTCTGGCTGACATTGCCGCCCTGCTCGGCTGCGATATCAACGATCACCGCGCCGGGTTTCATCGACGCGATCATGTCGTCATTCACCAGAATTGGTGCCGGACGCCCCGGAATCAGAGCTGTTGTGATGACGATGTCCTGATCCTTGATGTGATCGGCGATCAGTTCGGCCTGACGACGTTTGTAATCCTCGGACATTTCCTTGGCGTAACCGCCAGCTGTCTGGCCGGTCTCGCCTTCATCGGTTTCAACCATGATGAAGGACGCGCCGAGACTCTGAACCTCTTCGCGCGACGCCGCGCGCACATCGGTCGCGGAGACGATGGCCCCCAATCGACGTGCCGTGGCGATCGCCTGCAATCCGGCAACACCCGCGCCCATGACAAAGACCTTGGCCGGATTGATCCGGCCCGCCGCGGTCATCAGCATCGGCATGGCCTTGCCATAATTCGCCGCGCCATCGATCACCGCCTTGTAGCCCGTCAGGTTCGACTGGGAACTCAGCACATCCATGGACTGCGCCCGACTGATACGCGGCAGCATTTCCATCGCGAACGCCACGATGTTGTGCTTGGCATAGGCATCCACACCATCGCGATCCCCATAGGGGTTGTGCAGCGCGATCAGATATGTGCCTTCGGGAATATCGGACAATCCATCATCGCCTGTGTCCTGTGCCAGCGGACGCTGGACCTTGAGGACGATGTCGGCATTGGCGAACACCTCGGCACGAGAAGCGGCAACAGTTGCTCCGGCATCGCGATAGGCATCGTCGGAAATCGAAGCAGCTTCACCCGCCCC
>Ga0315315_10004948_pt1 | contig 12279 bp, 8 predicted proteins | sample M140m3416metaG_FD_203699 | JGI IMG/M metagenome (GOLD analysis project Ga0315315, IMG submission 203699) | Ammonia-oxidizing marine archaeal communities from Monterey Bay, California, United States - M1 40m 3416 | ecosystem: Environmental > Aquatic > Marine > Intertidal zone | place: USA...
CAATCTTTCTTGGGAGGCTTGCCCGGACAGGACAAGCACAAGCCAGAAGCATTCCGCATGATCGGCCAACGGTCAGATGACTTCGTGGTTCTTTCAGGTGGGCCGTGGGTGATGATTGTTGAGAAGGACCATTGTCTGCTGGTCGATCGAAAAGGCAACAAGATTGGCAAGTTGAATCGCTTGCAACGGTCGAGCCCAAGCATGGGAGCCCTTCCTCCAGAAGATGCCATCGTCTTATTTGATGGAAAAAATGTTGATCAGTTTTCAAATGCTCAAATGACCAAAGATGGACTTTTGATGCAGGGGGCCGATCTGAAACCAATGTTCCAGGACTTTAACTTGCATGTTGAATTCCGGATCCCTTACATGCCTAAGGCGGAGGGCCAGAGTCGCGGCAATAGCGGACTCTATTTGCAAAGTCGTTATGAGTGCCAAGTGCTCGATTCGTTTGGCTTAGATCGACTAGAGAACGGTCTGGGGTCACTTTACCGGTTTAAAAAACCTGATGTGAATATGGCCTTACCACCTCTCAGTTGGCAAACCTACGATGTGCAATTCACCGCACCACGATGGGCTGCTGATGGGTCGAAAGTTCGCAACGCACGAATCACATCGTGGATCAACGGAGTCAAAGTGCAGGACAATGTCGAGTTGCCCAATAAAACGGGTGCCGGGCAGCAAGAAGAGCCAATTCTGCTGCCGACTAAATTTCAAGATCACGGTGACCCAGTAAGATTCCGAAATGTCTGGTTAGTCGACCGTGGTTTGGCTACAGGCAATTTTCCTGTCTATCCCACGAAAGAAGAATTGGAAGCTGCGAAGAAAGCCAAGATAGCTGCCGCGAAGAAGGAAGCCGCGAAGAAGGAAGCTGCGAAGAAGGAAGCTGCGAAGAAGGAAGCTGCAAAGAAGGCAGCCGCAGAGAAGGCAGCCGCAGAGAAGGCAGCCGCAGAGAAGGCAGCTGCAGAGAAGGCAGCTGCAGAGAAGAAGCCTGAGGCTGCAGCGGTTAAGAACTGAGTGCACAGGCTGTTAGCCAGCGGGTGAATCTGATCGGCTGTTTTGTTCGGCTTGATTTACCGATTCTTCGGTCACTTGACCATCGACGATATGAAAACGCCGGTCGGCCAGAGCGGTTGCTTCGGCTGCGTTGTGGGTGATGTGTAACGTTGTGACACCGGTATTGTCAGTCAGCGTGCGCAACAACGCTTGAATTTCTTCGCGTGTTTCAGCATCCAGGGCACTCAGCGGCTCATCAAGCAGTAGCACGGTGGGGCGAAAGGAGAGTGCACGACCAAGTGCAACACGTTGAGATTCACCCCCGCTAAGTCCTTCGATCTGTCGTTTCAGCAGATGGGTAATGCTCAGCATTTCTGCCAATTCATTCACGCGGCGTTCAATTTGCGTTGTGTGAAACCGTCGCAACTGTAACGCGAATTTGAGATGTTCAGCGACCGAAAAGGTGGGGAACAGGGCGAGATCTTGCGGCACGTAGCCGATTTCGCGATCGCCGGGTGGCCAGTCTGTGACATCCATGCCACGTATCATGATCTTGCCGCTCTGTACGCGTCTTAGTCCGCAAAGAGATTCCAGAATGGTGGTCTTGCCTCGACCCGTTCGACCCATCAAAACCGCGTACTGGCCGCTGCCAATCTCAAATGTGACATCCTTCAATTGAAAGTCACCGGCCCTTATGCATACTTGTTGGAACTCGATCATGATGTCAATCCTGTCCCTAGTACACGTAGGACGACAAGCACTACCACAGCCATCGCGACCATCAGCAGTGAGACAGCGACCGCGGCATTGAGTTGACCGATAGAGAGTTCCAGAAAGACGGTTGTCGATAGCACTTCCGTTCGCATTCGGGTCGCCCCAGCGAATACCAGAATCGGACCAAACTCTCCCAAGGCTCGTGCCCACGCGATCGTGGTTGCTGCGATCATGCCACGCCAAGATTGGGGCAAAGCAATCTGCAGGAATGCCTGTCCGCGAGTACAGCCCAGTGTGCGGGCAACGTCCTCTGCGCGTGGGTTGATCTGGTCAAAAGTCACTCGCATGGTTCGGACGGCGAATGCACAGGAAACACTAAATTGTGCAAGGATCACTGCTGGCCATCGGTAGGTGACAGGAAATCCGATATCGTCACGAAGCCATGCCTCCAGTTGCCAGTTGCCGAAGGGAAGATGGAAAAGGATAAGGAGACTCAGTCCTAGTACCAGTGGAGGCAGCACGATGGGGATGTCAACGATCGTATCAATCAGCAGACGTCCCGGAAATCGATATCGTGAGAGCAGGTATCCAAGGGGGGTGGCAACCCAAATGGACAGCAACGCTGCGATGGTGCAGGAGAGAATAGTCAGCCGAAATGCAGACTGTATTTCCGGTTTCATCACGGCAGCCCTGAAATCCTCAAAGGAGGTGAACATCAGGTCGGCAGCAATTAGTAAGACGATAAGCAAAATGAAGCACGAGGAAATACCGCTCATGACCAGAAAAAAGGGCAGGTCAGAGCATCTTCGCCTAAGCTTGCTTTTCGTTTCGGCTGTTCGTTGTGTGGTGGGGTCAGTCATTTTCTGCGCTGGACTCCGTGTCAAGTTTCCAGCGAAAGCCTTCAGCCATAAAGCTATCCTGAGAATCGGTTGAGCAGATTTGCTGGAACAGACGACTAGCGGTTAAGGCGTTTGGTGAGTCAGGTGTGATTGCGTAGGGTTGCGTCGCGACGCTGCACTCAAGTCCTTGAATGCGAACGGCATCAAGGAAATCACCCGAACCTGCGGTGTTGCTCAGATAAACCACAGCGGCGTCGAGTGACCCGGCTCGCATTTGGTTGACAAGCATGTCACCCGTTGGAGTTTGGACGGTGACGTTTTCCATCACTTCCTGTTGGACGCCACCTTCTCGAAAGGTGTTCTGTGTGACCCAGCCCATCGCGCATTGTTTTTCATGACCAATGCCCACTCGCAATCCATCCTTGGTCAGGTCTCGCAATCCAGCAATTTCGTGCGGGTTACCTTTTTTGACAATGATGACCAATTCGTTCTGCGAAACATCGGTCGGTTCAGGAAACAGGTCGGGAACTTGTTCCATGAATTCTGTATCACAGGCAAAATAGGCATCAGGCACTTGCCCAGCTTTCATCTGAGCAACCAGAATGCCGCATCCGTTGTACACAGTATTGACGCGAACTCCCTCGCGCTTTTCGAATTGTTTGACCGTCTCTTCAATGGCGGGACGAAGCATCGAACCGGCAAATAGATTTAGCTCGGGGGTTTCTGACCAGACATCACCCTTTTCAACTTGAAAACCATGTTCGGCATAATTTGCAAGACCGCGGTCTCGGGCTGTCACATAGCGGGCAAAGTGTAAAGCTGCACTGGGCTGCTTGGTTTGCTGGGTAACTCCCAAAGCGACCAACGATGTTCCTGCGGCAAATTCGGGTAGCTTTACAAACTCCAGATCAGGATAGGTGTGCAACACGGCGTCATATACGATCGCTGCATCTGCAGCTCCGACGAGTAGATCATTCGCTGCTTCTGTCACGGTCGTACGATAGGCCGTCGTGCTTTTGTCGAGCGCATCCCACTGTCCTGATTCCTTCAACATTCGTCGGGTTACTTTGCCGACCGCAGTTGCGTCCGGGTTAGCCTGAACTAGCTTGATATCTTCCCTTAACAGATCCTCATATTTCTGGATCGATTTCGGATTACCTTTCGGTACAGCCACAACAACTTCCATCTTGGCGATGGGTAGCACTTCCGAAATGAGATTCATCTCTTTTGCAGTATTAAGGTAACTGTCGTCCGCAGGCAGGTATAAGTCCCCGGTGCCTGTTACCTCCAATTGCGACAGTAGCGTTTGTGAGCCACCGTACTGGAGATCGATTTCGCGGCCAAATTCTTTTTTGTAATCGGAAACGATCTTTTCCATCACGGCGCGGTTGCTGGCAGCGCAGAAGAACATCAGGGGTTCTGTGGCCTCGGGCGATTTTTTGCGTTGGGAGCCGCTTTGCAGCATCCAGATCATCGCGCCTAGTGCGACAATTGATCCCAGCATTACTACGAGCATTTTGTTCATGTCTTACCTACGTTTCAGCGTCTGCATCAGGAGAAGCTCTGTGTCTTCCTCGGCAAAATTCAGTTTCCAGTTGGAATCGTTAACAATTCCGGTGTTTGATTGAGGCGATCACGGTCTGATCGCACGGGCGGTGGAGCATTTCCTTCTCCAAACAACTTTGTGTTCCAGTCAACTGACATCAGTAAATCAAAGCCGGGGTTCTGCTCTTTGACTTGGCACGAGCAGGCACCGCTTAGAAAGACGGTCAGGTCTTTGATTAGTGGACTGGTCAGGACCGAAGCAGGGATGACTTCCAGTGCACGTCCACGTCCAAACACTGGAACGACCAGGTCTTCACCACGCGTGGTGGCTTCTGGCTGTAACTCAGAAAATAAATTGATCAGAAAGCTCTCCTTCACATCTTCACGGCTGATTTCCAATGTGCTGAATTTCAGCAGGAGAGGAATTTCTGAATGCAGTTCTGATCCCGGTAGTCCGATTCCTTCAGGCAGTTCAAGATTGGTGGACAGCCATGAGAAACTGGAGTTCAAAGCAGCGTTAGCTTTTGCATTGAAGTTTTTAGTTGCAGGCAGGGAACCTGCTTTCGTATCCGCCCGGACCACGACCCAAACGACTGAGTGACCTGTCAACAATCTCTTTGCTAGTTCACGCCTGACGGGTGAATCGAGGATTCCCACCTCGATTGCATTGGAAAGTGGGCCATGCCATCCGTTAACGACGCGACCCTTTCCGAGTTTCATACGGACAACAAGGTACGGTTCCGTGATCTTTCGATTGGAGGTTGTTCGGATTGAATTCCACAAATTAGCGTGAGCAGGTGTCAGTGAAGCAAGGTCGCTCAGGGTCAAAGAACTGGAAGTATCCTCGCTTCTTGCTATTTGTTGTTCCATTAGCTGGTCCAGCATTTTCTGCTGGTCTTCCGTCAGTGGGTCTCGGTGGAACAGAATCAACTCACAGTTGTCAGGTTGCCAGCGTTCCAACGCGTACCGGAACACTGGAATGTTGCAAGCCACTGCAGCAGAGCCAGACATCAGAAAGACGGAGAGTGCAATCAGTGCTTTCGCGACCGAAACAACTGGTTGGGAGGGAACTCGTTCAGTCATCGGATCACTCGGACTCACTTCCAAAGCAGATGACAGAACCATCGAGTGTCGAAAGAAACAACTTTCCTTCGGCACCAGCAAGTGAGTCCCATGCCGGCAGCGACGTCAATTCGATGCGATCATCGATCTTTCCAGTATCGATGTTCACTGAAAGAAGCAGCGATCCTTTGGTGCCATTGAGCACCTCGTCCTGCTCAGCGAGCAGTTTTTGCACCTGTTCATCTTTCTCGGTCAGCTTCTGAAACGTCGACTCTTCATCAATGATGTCTGGTGGTCCGACAATGAAAAGCCTGCCACCGGAAAGTAGCATGGACCGCACGTAGATGGGAACATCCTCGGTCCACTTGGGATCAACGAGGCTGTTTCCAGGTGTGTTTGCATTGCCACCTTTCTTTTTACCGGAATACTGAAAAGCCATTCCTACTTTGCCGTCGACCAATTTTGCACCTTCGACAGTGCCATCGTTTCGATTCAGGCCCAAGTCACGTGCCGTGCCGTCATCAAAGCTGACTGCCAGAGCAGCGTTACTGGAAATCTCTGATCCATCCTGATGGCGTTTGGCAATCTGCTCAGCATTGGCCGCAAGGAAATAGAGTCGAACTTCGTCAATGATCCCAGTGAATTGTGCGTTGGTGTAATTACCTACCGCCGATAAGCCATCAGTGCCGATTTCCATGGGTTGTAGCGGATCAGTCTTGATCAAGCCGCTCGCCGTACCCTCAGCAGATAGTTCGCCATCAACGTAGACCTTCATGCTTTTGTCTTTGTCGAGTACCCCCACGACATGATGCCAGCCACCGATGATGCGTTTCTTTGCAGTGACCGTGGTCAGTTTGTCATTGGATCGAATGTGGAACTCGGGACGACCATTCTTGAGTGACAAAGCAAATCCATCAGCAGGGCCACCACGCGCGATGATGACTCCCTGTGGACGCGTGGAAGTCACCCATGCCTCCACGGTAATAGGTTGATTTGCGGGGTTAAGGCTGGGTGTTTTTTGGAATTGGGTATAGGTTCCTGTCGGGCCAGCTTTTCGCTTGCCAAAGTTCTTGGGGATTTCCGGAGGATTGGGCTCCGCTGCAAACAACTGATGCTCCAATGTGGTTGTCCAACGTAGGTACTCAGGCTTGCGACCATAGCCGAACACGTAGCCGTTTCCGTTGACAAGCAGGCGACCGGAGGGAGCAAATCTACCCGCCTGATAGTAGCCACCATGCCCTCCAGCAAAACTTTGCCCAAGCACCCAGTAGGAACGATGGAACCAGGTTTCGTCCAGGAAGCCCATCGGAGCAAAGATATGCGCATCTTCACCTCGCTGCTTTGATGCCTGCCCAGCAAAATCTCCTGAGTTCGGACCGATTTCAAGCCGGTTACCTTCCATATCAAACTTTTGCGACTTCATGAAAATGTGCTTGCCATCGGTGGAAAGAATGTCAGGTAGGCCAACTGGCATTTGTAGCACTTGCAGTTTTTCCTGAATGTTATTACCCGTCTCTGGATTCTTTTCATCCATCAGGGTTTCAGACAGCTTTTCTCCTGTGGCGAGATCGATACGCAACAATCGCAGCCCACCGTCGAGGAAAATGGAACGTCCTGCCACGCAGTGAACGATGTCATTGTGAATCAGAACACTGCCGTGCACTGGCCATAGTGATTCAAGTTGCTCAAACGCCATGGTGCGACGATCCATGGGGGCAGCACGATAACGCCATGCCAGTTCACCATCGGTGGACAGGCAGTAAACCCAACCGTCCGCTCCACCAAACACAACGCGACCTCGGTGAATCGTGGGTGGGGAGTCAATTCGAGCACCGATCGTATAGGTCCAACGCTCCGTGCCATCTGCGTGATTGAGCGCGACGAGTGTGTGTTCATCGATCTGTGCTACATAAACAGTGCCGTCGGCAATCACAGGAGCAGTCAGTCGACCGCCCAATTCAGCTGTCCATTTCGTCTTCACTTCTCCACGGATGGGATCCCCCATGGTTCCGCTGCGAGTCGCATCATGTCGATAAGTGGGCCAATCTTTATCGGCTTGTGCATCATCAATTGTTGTCAGTGGTGTGCTCACGGCCGGCCCCGTTTCGAGTCGGCCCGCCTCAGGAACAATGGCAGGAACCGGGCGTGTTGATGAGGGAGCCGCAAGCGCGTTGAAGCCGAATAGTTTTGCTTCCGGGTAGCACGCACAATTGTGCGGAGGAGCATAGGTCAAACCATTGCACGGCATCACGCCGTACAGGCAACCGCCCCTGACCCAGTGATTGATGTCCCAGTGTTCGCTATCAGGATCCACGAACTCAATTCCCGTGCGGGATGGCATCAGGAAATTGTCAGTTGCTTTGGCGATATAACATCGATGATGGAACCAATAAGTATCAACATCAGGAGCAAACTCTTTTTCGACTTTGCCTGTCCGCGGATTCCGTCCCGTGTAGACTCCCGAATCTTTGCCAGATGTCAGTGGTGCCAGCCAAACCAAGCCGTTGACAACCATCAGGTCTTGGGGAGATTGGTAACCGCTATTTGGAAAACTCGATCCCCACAGTTTTTTACCACTCTTGGCATCAAAGCTTGATAGGTTGCCATCACCACCGGCGTACAGCACAACGTCATCATGCAAAACCAACCGTGGTCCAAAGTTGAACGTGAATGATTGACGTCTCGTCAATGAATCTGTCTGCCACGCCGGTTCTCCGCTTTTCTGATTCAAAGCGACCACACGTTCCCCATCATGAAAGTACAGCTGTGACCCATTCGCGGCTAAAGTCAGAGGTGAAATCTGCGTGCGACGCGCCCAAAGTTGCTCGCCTGATTCCGCATCAAATGCCATCACGATACGGGGTTCTTCATTCCAAAACAGGGAACGAACTTTTGCCTGGTCACCCACGCGACCATTCAGTGGAACATAGTTCTGAAGTTCAGCCTCACCTTTTCGGACCACAAGGAATAGCATCCCGTTGGTGTGAATGATCTCCTCGGTTGCATCGCTCCCTTCGTATTCACGAATAGTTTTTCCGTCCGCAGCATTGATCGCTGTTACGGGGGCGTTGTAACCGAGTGTTGTGAAAACTGTATCTTCGGAAGAAACGAGCCGCCGCGATAATTGGGTTGGCCCGCTTTTAAGCGGCCATAAGTGAGTTTGCCAATTTTCAATGTCACGCTTCCACAGCACAGAACCATTGAACGCATCACGGGCGATGAGCTTCCACTTGGGAGGCAACTGAATGGAAATGCGACTGCCTTCATCCATGATGTAGAACATGCGTCCGCCGGTGGATACCAATGCACTCATGCTTGCCATCCGGTCATGGTGGCGTGACCAACGAGGGCTGCCCACCCACTGAAGGTGCCGGGGTGGGGCGACCTGATCATCGTGGGCGACTGAGTTGCCCGTTGCGTCATGTAGATAATGTGACCACTCGTCGATGTCCTCAGGACGCGGTTTGACGGTCCTTTCCCACTTGTCGCCAGATTTGATCATGGCAACACCCTTGGGAACGAGGACCCGCAACACTTCGTCCATTGGTACATCCCCGAGGTCTTCGGTGATCAACAGATTGACCAGGTTGTCGGTGTACGGGAGCACGCTTCCGGCGAAATTATCAAATGCGATGTCGCCGTATTGGTTCGATTCCCGAACACTCTTGCGAATGGCTGAAAGCGTTTCAGGTTTGCGGACAAGGCCGTGAATCTGTGTCGCCTCATTTTGGCGAAGCTCTTTTGCAAGATCGCCCGAAGTGCTACCCAATTCGACGATGAAACCTCCGGTGAATCCTGACCGCTGAAGCAGAGTATTTGCCAGTTCCGGTTGGTCGCCACTCAGCGTTGGCAGTTGCACCAGTGTGCTGACCATAATCAGCAGAAGAGTCGATCGCCAAAAAGGTATGATCTGCATTGGAAGTGGCTCGTGATCTGAATGTGCTTTGAGGAAAGTGCATCTAGTGAGGACAATCGTCCATTGTAACATGGGCAGCCTCTGATGCAGTCAATGTCAGGCTGAGATTCAGGTCCAAGTATGCTGGAATCTGAAATTCGGGTGCAGGCATTGAAAACATGAGCATCGGAGAATATTGGCCGTCGTAACTGCGTTGCGTTACTTGCAGGCGTCGGGGGGGAGCAGGATCCCAAGGGTAGGCATGAGGAACCTCTCAGTAGTGTGGTGGGAAACTGTGTGGCGGGAAGTGTTTTGGCACCTTTGGTTAGCTCCAGTTGCATGATAGCTGATTCACAGCCACTTTTACATGGTTTTTGGAAGTGCGGTCTTGTGACCATTGGCTGATTGTCCTGATATGGAATCAACCACGACAGGGGAAAATGGCTCCGATGATGGTGACTGGGAACGAGAGGTCGGGGTGTGTGGTTGTTGATTTCTGCTAAGCTTGCAGTCCCGCTCTGGGAACAAGTGTGTTCCTGTTAATACCTCGTTCATTTTTGCTTCTGATTGACTATGGAAACCCGACCTCTGGCCGATACTGGCCTTGACCTTTCCGTGCTTTCGTTTGGCGCCTCGTCCATAGGTGCAGAGTTTCGTCGCATCGACGTTGGCGAAGCATTGCAATGTGTGAAAGTGGCATTGGATCGGGGCATGAACTACATCGACACGGCTGCCTATTATGGGCGAGGCATGAGTGAGGTCATGTTGGGACAGGTGTTACCTGAAATTCCGAGAGACTCCTACATTCTGAGCACCAAGTTGGGGCGATACGCGCCACAGCATTTTGATTTTAGTGCTCGACGTGTTGCGGAAAGTATCGACATATCGTTGGAGCGGATGCGTGTCGATCATTTGGACATCGTGTTTTGTCACGATATTGAATTTGTTGAGCTTGATCAGATTGTTGAAGAAACGATTCCTGCACTCAGGAAGCAGGTAGAGAAAGGCAAGGTGCGTTTCATCGGGGTTAGTGGATATCCAATGAAGATTTTCACTGAGATGTTGGAGCGTGCCGATCTTGATGTTGTCCTTTCTTACAATCATTACACGCTTCAGAACGACATGGCACTATCTCTCGTCGAACCCTGCCGAGAGAAAAATGTAGGACTCATCAATGCAGCTCCATTTTCTGCACGACTGTTAACCAGTGCAGCACTTCCTGAGTGGCACAAAGCGACTCCAGAGGTGCGGGAGGTAGCTGCCAAAGCGGCGAAGTATTGTTCTGACCAGGGTAGTGACATCGCCAAGCTGGCGCTGCAGTATTCAGTCGCCAATCCGGCGTTTGCCAGTTGTGTCACAGGTTCTGCAAATCCCCAGCGTGTTTCGCAATGGTGTGATTGGCTTGAGGAGCCGATGGATGAAGAACTTGTTGCCGATGTCAAAGAAATCCTCAAACCAATTCACAATTGGGTTTATGCCGAAGGAAGACCCGAGAATAACGACGGTTGAGTGCATTCATTTGTGTTGATGACAATCAGTAAGTGGATTGGTTCAGGGCAAAGTGCATTCAGAATCTAGCCGCCGAGTAATGTCATTGAGCCGTTCTCGACAGCAAAAGGCTCGACGGGGTCCAGCGGTCAAGACTGAAGGCAGCTCATTTTCAGTGCTGACTCGTTGGGAATCGAAACGATGTCGGCATGTAATCATTTCAGTTCGATTTACTTTTCAGATACCGGGAATCACCATGAAATCTTGCATCACTATCAGTCTCGTCGAGGAAGCTCGTGGCGGTCCATTCGTGCTTTGGGATGGGCTTGAAAAATCGATTGCTTTTGCTGCGGAACTGGGTTACGACGCGGTTGAGATTTTCGCGCCGGGGCCGGAAGCAATCGATGCGGACGCGTTGCGTTCGATGCTTGCTTCAGCCAATTTGAAGTTGGCTGCTCTTGGCACTGGGGCTGGCTGGGTGAAGCATCGATTGCAATTGGCTGATCCAGATGCTGCGAAAAGAGAACAGGCTCGCGCATTCGTGCGAAGTATTATCGATTGTGCTGGACAATTCGGCGCCGCTGCAATCATCGGTTCAATGCAAGGTCCAAGTGGGCACACAGGCGATTCTGATACTGCCAGAGGCTACTTGTGTGAGGCATTGGAAGATGGTGGTGCTCATGCGGCACAATATGATGTGCCGCTGATCTACGAGCCGTTGAATCGCTATGAAACACGCCAATGCTGCACCGTCGAAGATGGTGTTGGTATGTTGGAATCGCTTTCGACTGACAATGTGCGTCTGTTATGTGATCTGTTCCACATGAATATCGAAGAGGCCGATATCGCCAAAGCGTTATTGCAAGGTGGGAAATGGGTCGGGCACATTCACTTTGTCGATAGCAATCGTCGACCTGTCGGGCTTGGGCATATGCAGTACGGCCCAATCATCGATGCCTTGAGGCAGATCAATTACCAAGGTTACCTTTGTGCCGAGGCGTTTCCGTATCCCGATCAGCACGAGGCGGCGCGGCAAACGATGCGAGCTTATCGCTACTGGACCGGCAATTGATGCTGTCTGAATTCATGTGCGGGTAGCACGTGACGTCGGCTGGATTCCAGATGATTCAAGCCTGTCGGAAACCCCCGGCAGGGCTGTTGCCTTTGGGGCTCCGTTTGGTTCGTCTGGATAAAGCTATTCGGTGTTGCGTGATTCGGTTGCGATCATATCGTCAGGCAGCTCTCTAATTTCCGAGATCACTTGCCGCGCACGCTCGGCATCCACTTCAAAGGTCTGAACTTTTACCACTCCGGGTGCTTCTGCTCTGAAGCCAGCGGTAAAGCCTCCCGTCGCAATCGCGCGAATCCCCGCGTCTTTGAGAACAGAGACAAGAATCAAAGCGGCGCTTTCCAGATCGCGTTCGGCAACCGTGACCAGCTTTGCGTCGTCCATTTCGTGCGATTCAGTTTTCATGGTTGATCCTCATCGTCAGTGCGTGTCATGGATTGGAAGGTCGTCGCGCAACTGCGCAAGTAGCTCAATGTTGGTCTCTGGCACGCTTGCATTTTACCCGCTTCCACTCGTTTTGGCACTACGATTTCGTGCTGAAGCTCAATGACGATTCCGTGCCGAAGCTCAATGAGGATCGCGTGCTGACACTCAGTGTGCCATGATTTTGAAAAAGAACCCGACTACATGTTGCTCAGCAAGAGATTAAATATTGCTCAGCAAGAGATACTGTT
>Ga0315315_10004950_pt1 | contig 12278 bp, 17 predicted proteins | sample M140m3416metaG_FD_203699 | JGI IMG/M metagenome (GOLD analysis project Ga0315315, IMG submission 203699) | Ammonia-oxidizing marine archaeal communities from Monterey Bay, California, United States - M1 40m 3416 | ecosystem: Environmental > Aquatic > Marine > Intertidal zone | place: USA...
CTATTGTTTCATAATTAACCTCATAATGATCCCCCGATCTGTTATACTTTATACAATGTAACAACTACCTATGTATGCTGTAGGCCTATTGTGGTCCGATACTTCTTGACCATAGCCGTCTGAACCTGGTGCAACTACTGACTCTATCATATACTCTACCGGTCCTTCTAGGGTTCTAACACCTCTGTCCATCATCGATTGTATCTTAGTTCTCGCATGGTCGGCATCAAATGCACCTACTACTAAACTATCAACGGCACCCTCTGGAGCGTCTACAGGTCTGATATTAACTAAGTAATCGTTTTTAAAAGTCTTTAGTTCTGTGTTCATGTCGCTCCTTTATTGTTTAATATAGTTATATTATACACGAAAAACATCACGATGTCAACCGAAATGTCTTGAATTAATCCTGGTTTATTTTGTGGGTTTAGCTAATCTAACCGCGCCTCTGGGTAACTTATAACATGAACCCATGACTTCTACTACAGTTAACCAATTTCCCTCGACCTTTGTAACAGTGCCACGTATCTTTCGCCCGGCACTGTTAGTGAATTCTACTTGAGTATTAAGCATAGTTCTCCTATACTATAGTTAACATACTAGCAGGAACTTTCCATCTGCCCATACCGGTGTCTACAGTAACGTATTTGATGGCTTTCTTTTCAACAGTTCCCGAAACATTGACGCCTCTTTTATTAGTGAATTGCACAGTATCACCTACCGCAATCTCTCTCATACTCTGTCTACTTAGACTGCTTCTACGCATAACAATTTCTTCCTGAATCCATTTTAATTCTTCTAGACTCATATGTCTTATTGCGTCTACTGTTTTATCCATTTGACTTTCGCTTACTTTACTCATCTAATAACTCCTATTACTTAATGATTATACTAATAGTATACAGCAAGATGTCTTACTTGTCAACCGAAATACCACATTTATTTAATGAATATACACTATATAAGAGTATACTATATAGGGAAGAACCACTATACACACTATAAGAGATACTATATAGCATACTATACGTGGGTTACACTACGGTTATATAGTGGTTAAAACCGTTAAAACCATGGCTGAAGAACCCTTCCATATGATACTATATAGGGGCTAGAACCGTTTTAAAGGTGGTTAAGAACCATTCCATTGGAGAATATAGGGCTTTTTAGGTGGCTTCTGGTTTAATTCGAGCCTTACGCCAACCACGGTTTTAGAAAAATTTAATTGATTCTTTTTTAATTCATTTAATTAAATTACCGCACTATAGTATACTATATAGGGGTTCGGCCGGCTATAATGACGTCACAGTAGCTACTATATGCACTATTACTATATAGTGTTTAACTGTTGTCTGGATCGTGTGTAGTGTATAGCTTGTTGTATAAGCGTGTGTATAGTGTATTACTAACCTTATTACTATGGGTGTCGTCTGGTAATATTTTATCCACTATGCTATAGTAACTCTCTACAGTGTTATCTTTGCTCTTACACATGCCCGATAACTTACTACTATGAAGTCTACTATATAGTATTTCTGTATTTAAATCATCAATTAATTTAGGTTTAGTATCATCAAAACACACTAGCGGAAACAGTGTATGACTGTTATATATGTTATGTGCGTGTAAGTCTTTGTGAACTTTTATATCATCTTCGTAACTACTTAATAAGCGTTCTTCAGGCTTACGTGCTGTAAGTTTTAGCAGTGTAGCCAAGTCATAAACAAATAAGTCATCGCTAACAGCACGGTGATTACTCCATTGATATAGTCTATTCACTATAATATTATTATTAGACGTGAGGTAATTGTGTATAGTATCGAACGCTTCACTTAGTGGAAACAGTGCTATATCAGTGCGTGTGTCCACTATAAGATCTGGTCGGTAGTCCGATTCGATACAGTGTTGTGCTAGTTGACTTTGTAAACGCATATGAGCTAACAGTTGACCGGTTTTCCAATACAACAAACCTGCACGTGTAATCGTATCCTTGTGTAAGAACTTGTGCGGTAGCGTTTCACTTAGTGGGAATATGATATCTTTATAATGGTTATTATCAGTTTCTACAGTGAGAGTAACAGGATTGTATGTGGTTTTTAAATCATTATATAGTGTGTTTTTATCACAAAAATATGGCAGGCTGTCGCCTAATATTCCGCCTGTGCTTGGCGTTTTGCTTGTCCAACTATATATATGTATACTGAACTCTATGTGGGGAAATCTTTTTACCAAGAAATGTTCCAACAGTTCTCGACCTGCGACTGTTTGACGTGGTTGTCCTCTTAATAAAACGGCTACTTTCATAGTATTATTTATAGGTGTTGCAAAAAAATTGGCGTAGCGGCTTCGCCGGTTATCATTTGGGTTTGTATGTCAAGCTGGAAACCGTAGACCAAAATCCCTTAATAAACTGTTGTTTAGGTGTGTATAATGTGCTATACTATTGTTTAATGCACTGATGTTTTCCTTGGGTATATCCATGAATTCCACTAATGGCAGTGTGTTTTGATCTAGGAATATGTCCCTATAATCAATGCTGATGTGTGGTATATCGTATGCGGTTGCTAACCGAGTGAGAGTTTGATAGTGTCTAATTATTCCTCGATAGTGCAGATCCCAACCTGGTGTAACTTCTGTGCTGTTGGTTAGTAGCTGGTATGGAGGTTCTTTAATTATATCTCCTAACTTGATGTCGCCGTCGTTGTAATGTCCGTTGTTGATAGCTTTAATTGATCCAATTAATTCTGTATAAAGTATTAGTGGATAATCAGTATTTAAAACAATTAATTTAATATTTCTACTTTTAAATAACTTTAATATAGATCTATAAGCATCAGCACTATAAGTTTCAGTTCTATACTTTTGATCATTGTATTGTTTGAACCATAGGTTAATATGAGTGTTGCCCACAGGACCCGTTGAGCTGTGGTATTCATTATTGCCTATTGCAGTGTTGTCCGACTGATATCCCAATGAACTATTAAGCACAGTGCTTAGGAAGTTTCCGCCTTGTCCTCCACGAAACACAACTAGATATTCAGTGTCTTTGTGAAATTGGCGAGTTTGATGCGTTAGAATATTTTTTAACTCTGGATTCATGCTAGTATTTATATACAGTTTTAATTGGCATAAATATGTGTATGATAAATGTAATAATTCCCATGTGTGGTGAAAGCAAACGCTTTCGGGATGCAGACTACACAGTTCCCAAATTTGTATTAGACGTAGATGGCGTGCCAATGTATGCCGCTGCTGTTAACAGCTTAAAGTTAACAGTGCCTCATAGACTTTATTTTGTAGTTAATAAAGCAGTATGCAAAGAATATAATTTAAATAAAAACATTAAACTACACTTTCCAGATGCAGAAATAATTGAATTAGTTAATCCTACACAAGGTTTTGCTGAAACAGTAATGAAAACACGTCACTTGGTAGAAACAGATAACACTGGAAGTTTAGTTGTTTGCTGTGATCAAATTGTTGAATATGACAGTGAAAGATACAACGAAATGCTTGGTTGGAAACATATAGCAGGCAGTTTATTAACATTCCATGATGAGAGTCGTGATCCTAAATGGACTTATGCAAGGATAGATGTTATAGAACAAATAGTAAATGTAGCATGTAAAACACCAATAAGCGATACCCCTATATGTGGAATATATCATTGGCGTAACAGTATTTGGATGTATAGAGATATTGCTAGAATATTAAAGAATAATATTAGAACAAATAACGAATTTTATTTGTGTGATGCAGCCAGTATAGCTGTTGAACATGCTAACAAACCTTGGAGAAGTTTAGCTGTTGATAAAATGATACCATTAGGGACACCAGAAGATTATGAAGCATATACAAACAATAATATTTGATTTTGACGGCACATTAGCTGACTGTAAAGAACTACATCAAGGAGCATTTCGTGGTGCAGTAGAAAGTGTTTGTCCAGATGCAGTGTTTACTGACGAAGAAATAGAAGGCAGACCCACACGTGAAAAGATAAGAATATTACATGCAAAAGGATATGAATTTAATGGCAATAAATTAAATGAATTAAAGCAAGCAGAAACACAGCGTCATTTAGAAAAATATATTCGATTTGATGTGCAGTTATTTGATTTAATTCACAGCCTAAGCAATCGTGGAATAGCTCTAGCAGTGGCCAGTAATGCTACAGAATTGTTTGTGCATCGTAGTTTAGAAATACTACAAATTAAACAATTCTTTTATAAAATTAATACAGCAACAGACTTTCCTGCAAAGCCAGATCCTACTACATTCTTTGATGCCATTGCAGCCGCTAAAAGTAATGTTGAATCTACTCTCATAGTTGAAGACAGTCCAGTGGGTATACAATGTGCAAAAGCAACAGGATGTAGCGTATTAGAAGTAGAAAATACAAGCGATACAATCGTTCAAATAAAAGATTTATTTAAAATAAATATATAATATACACAGGAAATAATCATATGTTAACATTAATAATGCCAATGGCGGGCGCCGGAACTCGCTTCGAAGAAGCAGGTTATACTACAAGTAAACCAATGATACCAGTAGGCGATGTGCCTATGTTTGTGCATGCAGAACGTTGCATTGGCATAGACTTTGAAAAAAGAATCTTTATTGTTCGCAAAGAACAAAACCTAAAAGAATCAATATTAGAATGGTATCCAGACGCACACGTTCACGAATTAGATCACTTGACAGAAGGAACAGCATGCACTATACTAAGTGTAGAAGACCTTATTAAAGACGGAGATAGTATATTGGTTGCTAACTGTGATCAACACACAGAATGGGACAGTGAACATGCACAAAGTTTAATGAACAGTGTATTTGTTGCTGGACTTATTAGTGTGTTTCATTGTCCTGAAAAAGATCCTAAATGGAGTTTTGCAGAAACAGACAACGATGGTAGAGTGTTGCGTGTAGCAGAAAAAGATCCTATTAGTGAATGGGGCACCACAGGCTACTACTATTGGAAAGATGGCAAACAGTTTTGTCGTAATGCTAAACAAATGATAGAAGCAAACGACAGAGTTAATAATGAATTTTATACTTGTCCAGTGTATAATTATACTATTAAAGAATGTAATGAATGGGGTGTTTCACGTGTAGTAACTGTAGAAGTTGATCGCATGCAAGGTATAGGAACACCGGAGGATTTAAATGAATTTCATAGCACACAGAGGTAATACTTCAGGACCCCAACCTAGTTTTGAAAATACAGAAGATTATTTACAAGACGCATTAGATAAAGGATATCACGTTGAAGTAGATATTCAATTATATAGAGGTGCATTGTATTATGGACATGATGCTCCCAATATACACGTTAATGAAAAATTTATAAAACAATATGATGTTATATGTCATGCTAAAACATTTGAAACAATGGGACCTTTATTGGATTTAAATACTCACTGTTTTTTCCATCAGGAAGATGATATAACACTAACAAGTAAAGCCAAGATTTGGTGCTTTCCAGGAAACTTTCCAAGACATCCTAGTGCAATTTGGTTAGACTTACATAATACACCATTGCCAGATGAGATTCCAAATATATGGGGTATATGTGGCGACGATGACAGTATTATGAACAGATTGAAGAAATGAATTGGGTAGAAGACACTCACTATTTGCAAATAGACGCAACCAGCTACTGTAATGCAGGTTGTGGAACTTGTGCAAGGTTTGTGCCTGAAACATTAGAAGTTCAACCATACCTAAAGCTAGAGCATTTCAATATGGATGTTTATCGCAAACTTATTGAAGAAGATATTAAAGAATTACCTAATATGAAAGCAGTATTCTTTAATGGTAATTGGGGCGATGCAGTAATGCACCCAGATCTAATAGAGATGTGTAGAATTGCTCGGCGAGCAAATCTTTATATTAAAATATCTACTAATGGAGCACCAAGAACTCCTAAGTGGTGGAGTGAATTAGCTGAAGTGCTTGGCGGACCTAACAGTGAATACGGTGAAGTTATATTTTGTATAGATGGAATAGACAATGAATCTAATGCAATGTATAGAGCTAAAACAAAGTATGATAAGATTATTAGAAACTTACGAGCATTTACTGATGCAGGTGGAAACAGTGTTTGGAAAATTACAGTATTTAATTATAACATGGATCAAATAGATAGAGCAGAAGAATTAGCAAGGGAATATGGTTGTTTTAGATTTGTATCAAGAAAGAATTATCAAAGGCAATATCCTGGCAGTAAGATAGTATATCCTACACATGATGTTGGAACAGATTTGCCTACTAAAAAAGATTATAGAAATGTAGTATTAAAAAGAGTGAATAGCGAAGTAGACAAATATATTAGTATTCAAGGAATGAAACAATCACACAAACAAAAAGAAAGTCAGTGTCCTTGGTATAGCGAAGGTGGAGTGCAAATTGATCCACACGGCACAGTATGGCCATGTTGTATAACAAGTCAAAGCAAGTATGGTAAAGAACAGTGGGGAGGCATAGTTGATCCAATAAAAGACTTTACTAACCTAGCAAACGATTCAACATTTAGTCTTAAAAAGAATTCTTTAAAAGAAATATTAACAGGTGAATTTTACGCAGAAATGTTAGAAAATAAAATTAATAATGCATCATTTAATATGTGTGTAGAGGAATGCGGAGTAAAAAGATTATGATTAGATGGGGAATTACAGCAAATGCCCATGATGCCGCATTGGCAGTGTTCGACAACAACGAACTAAAGTTTGCCGCTCATGCTGAACGTAGCAGTGGAATAAAGAATGATAAGCATTTAAATCAGACAATAGTTAATCAAGCATTAGAGTTTGGTCACCCAAAGCATGTGCATTGGTATGAAACACAATGGCTTAAACGTTTACGTCAACTACGTGCAGGTCAATATCGCACAGCATTAACAAAGCCATCTCCAGTTACAAGTCTACAAAAGTTTGGAATACGTCCTCGCACTTTTGCAGACATAGGTGAAGAGATTCCTGTAGACTTTGATCACACACCAGCGTGGCATAATAGTAGGCATCATGCCTCACATGCAGCCGCAGGTTACTTTACAAGTCCGTACCGAGATTCAGCAGTATTAGTTATAGACAGCATAGGTGAGTTTGAAACACTTACAGTATGGGAAGGTAAGGATCGTAAACTAAAGCGTAAGTTTAGTCAAAAGTATCCACACAGCGTAGGCTTATGGTATAGTGCAATGACACAGCGTATTGGACTAAAGCCAAACGAAGATGAATATATTCTAATGGGTTGGGCCGCAGTAGGTGACCCAGACAAGTATAAGAAAAAGATATTTGAAGATTTCTTTTATCCATTAGACCAAAACAGTCCACGTATTCGTTTTAAACAAAACTTACACAGAGGTTGCAAGCAATGGGCACCCGAGCTGAACAGTGTTCAAGACTATGCAGATATTGCCGCAGGCACTCAAGCAGTATATGAATATATATTTCAACATCTAGTAAAACAAACAAAGAAATTAGTAGACAGTGATAACATTGTATTAATGGGAGGTTGTGCATTAAATTGTGTAGCCAACAGTATTGCATACAAATATTTTAATAACGTATGGATTATGCCTAACCCAGGTGATGCAGGTAGCAGTGTTGGTTGTGTATTAGATTATACCAAAGAGTTTATTGAATTTGACAGTCCATATCTTGGGCATGCTATCAGAGGTAACTATCCGGTAAACAGTGCATTAAAAGTCATACAAGAAAGCGGAATGGTTGGAGTTGCCAACGGTTGTGCAGAGTTTGGACCACGTGCATTGGGTAACAGAAGTTTGTTAGCAGATCCTCGAGGTGAAAATATGCAAGATCTAGTAAATACAGTAAAGCAAAGACAAGCCTTTAGGCCATTTGCTCCAGTTATTAAAGAAGAATGTTTACACGATTACTTTGATATGCCAGAGGGTGTAACCAGTAGTCCATTTATGCAATTTGTTGGAAGAACAAAGGATCCAAAATCATTTCCAGCAATTACTCACATAGATGGAACAAGCCGAGTGCAAACTGTAACACGATTGCAACATCCAGGTTTGTATAAGTTGTTGGATAAGTGGCACGAAGCCACAGGTTGTCCAATGTTGTTAAATACTAGTTTAAACATCAAAGGTGAGCCAATGGTGGATAACAAAAAAGATGCAGTGCGTTGGACAGAGAAATACAAAGTAGAAGTAGTTACTGAAGAACGCTCATCAATAGGAGAATAGATTATGATAGTGTATATTGTGCAAATGGAACGCAAAGTTTCAATGCCAATCAGAGAAGAACTTCCACATAGATATGTAGTTGGAGTTTATACCAAATCATCAGAAGCTCGGCGAGCAGGCGAATTAGAAGAGCAATGGCGAAAAGATGAATACAAGTATTTTTTACACGATTTTGTATTAGATAAATTAAGTGATGCAAAAATAGAATATGCTGTCAAAGAATTAATGACAGAGAATTTAATAACGAACGATAGACGCTTTGGCTAAATTATTAATATTAGGTTGCAGTTACACAAGAGGCGGTTATGCCTTTAACAAGTATGGTGATGAAGAACTTGTCAGCAACAACACATGGTTAGACAATCTTCCAGGAGAAATAGTTTATTATACCGGATGGGGAATAGGTTATATAAATTGGCTAGATATAATTGAAAGCATAAACCTAGATGAATTTGACGCAGTAATATTACAAGAAAGCGTAGAACCTAAATTTCAATTAACCAACAATGCAAAATGGAATAAAACAGTAACAGCAAGTGAATTTAGACCACCAATAACAAGATATGAATTAGATATCGAAAGTATTGTTTTTAGTAGAGGATTAAAGCATAGAACACATCTACAAAAGCAGTTGCATTTACAAGACATGCGACACTGGATGTGGATAGACAAGATAGATAACAATGACAGTGTGTTAAATATAACAAAAGCATGCGTTAGTCATTTAAATAACAAACTACAACAACACAATATTCCAGGTTATATTATTAGAACACACGAATATGTTGATTATTCAAATGAACATACACATTGTAAGTATTTAGATTTAGATCCTTTGTTTACAATAGTAGGTGATAATAAAGAATTAGTAAATACAATTACGGATGGCGGCCAAGGACATTTTACGGTAGAGGGCAACAAACTATTATCAGGGCTAGTAGCTGATGCATGGAACAGGAGAGATAAATGAAATTTGAATGGAATCCAATTAAGTTAGTTAAAAGACTAGTTGCAGAATATAAGCATAAGAAAAAACTAGAAAAGAAACTAAAAGAATTGGCTAAAAAAGATCCTTACATTTACGACTAAGTTAGAGGAAACGTAATGGTTAACTTCGACGGCAAAGACGAAGAATTCAGTCACAGAGATGCTCATTGGCTATTTTGGATAGTCAAAGGACATTTTAATACGTCAGAAGAGACCATACTGTCAAGTGCAAATAGTTATTTCAATCGTGCATGGAGAGATGGATGCGATGGTGCACCACTATCTGATTACGAAGAAGGATTTGAAGAAGCATATCAAAAAGTGCTTGACAAGAAAAACAAAAAATAGTATAATAAGAAGATAACGCAGGAATCTTGGTAAAATATGAACATAAAAATTTATAATAGAGTTATGGAGATGATTAAAAACGCTCCAAGCCTAATGACAAACCCTCAAACATTAAAAGTAGCAATCAAATCAGAATTTGATGTAGAAGTAAGTGGACCAGCACCAAGCATACAGCATCTAGTAGATGCAATTGATGAAAAAGTTCTTTCAACTTATTTTGGTCAAGTATGGCAACCTAAAACAAAGAAATACAAATATAGTGGACTAGATATTATTGATGAAGTCAATGCACTAGAGCCAAAGGCTGTATTAGACTTGGGTTGCGGATACAACGAGTTCAAAGGAAAGATAAAAAACCTAACTGGAGTTGATCCATTTAATCATAGAGCAGATGTTCAGTGTGGTTTAGAAGATTATAAGACAGACATAAAATATGATGTAACAATTTGTATGGGTAGTATTAACTTTGGTAGTGCTGATAAAATCATTAGAGAAATGTCACATGCAATTGATTTAACAGCACCAGAAGGTTTGTTGTTTTTCCGTGCTAACCCAGGTAAGCAACATGAAGCACCTGAGGCAAAATGGATAGACTTTTTTAATTGGACTCCAGAGTTCATTATTAATGTAGCAAAAGAGTTTGGTTGTGTTGTAGTAACAATTAAACAAGATGCAAACAGATTATACTTTGTTTTGAAGCGAAGATCGTAACTATATACAAAACGAAGATAAATAAATATAACAATAATTATAGATTTATAATTACTTTGTTATCACTTTACACAATTACCAACATGCGAGTGCAATAGGTTCATTGGTGTAATACCCACAAAACTTTAGAAGAATAAGGAACCATATGTTGGAAACATATATTGGTGTCCTGTTATTGGGTGTTGTCTATGGATTTTTTGTAGGCTTAATTCCGGTAGCAGGTGCTACAACAGGACTAATAGCCGTATACGCATTCGTTGGATACTTTGAAGATCCCTACATGTTAGTTGTATTCACAACAGCAATTGTTGTGACTTCGAGTATTGGCGACAGCTTTTGCGGTGTTGTTATGAATGTGCCAGGGGCAGGCGGAGCCGCCGCAACAATGATTGATGGATTTCCCATGAGTCGGCGTGGCGAGGCTGCAAGAGCTTTAAGTGCCGCAATTAGCACAAGTTGGATAAATGGATTGATATGGGGTTTACTTGTATTCCTTTTCTTACCATGGTATACCAAGATTGTGTTATATTTTGGCATTCGAGAGATGTTTACTTTCCTAATATTTGCTATGACATGTGTTGTGTTTATTAGCAGTAAGTATTGGGTAAGAGGCTTCATTGCATTAATTGCCGGCTTTATGGTCGGACATATTGGAATGGATCCTGAAACAGCAAGTTCACGTTGGACAATGGGTTGGGATTACTTAGGTGATGGAATACAAATGATTCCTGTTATGGCAGGCGTATTAGCATTTCCAGAACTACTAAGTGCATACAGAATGAAAGCTGAAAAAATCTTTCTAGACAATGCACTAATTAAATCACAACTAATACAAGGTATCAAAGACAGTTGGAAATATAAATGGGATGGATTACGAGGAGGCTTTATTGGAGGCTTTATTGGATTAATTCCAGGTATTGGCGGCAACATTGCAGATTGGTTTGCATATAGTCAAACAGTTGCAGCCGCAGGCAAACATGCCGATAAAGATGCTTATGGAATTGGAAAAGGTAATGTTAGAGGTGTCATTGGTTGCGAAGGCGCCAACAATGCTCAAAAGGCTACCAGTTATGTTCCTACCATTTTGTTTGGCATTCCAGGTGCACCATTTGAAGTGATTGTTATGGGTTTACTTATGTATGTAGGCCTAGAACTAGGAACTCCAAGTGTATTAGCAGATGGAGTGTTCTTTGATCACTTGCTGAGTAGTTACCTAGCAAGTCTTATTATAATCTTACCAATTGCTTATTTGTTTATCAAGTATGCAGTTAAGATTACCAACGTTCCTTTTAGATGGTATTTTTGGCCAATACTAGCATCGCTAATATGGTCATGCACACAATACACAGGACTCATTGAAGACTATTATATGTTTGCAATCTGTTGTGCTGTAGGTGTAGTTCTAAAATATCTAAAGTTTAGCCGTGTAAGTTTTTTAATTGGATTTATTCTCAGTGCAAGAATTGAGAAAAGTTATTTACAATTTACAGGGCTGTATGAATGGAGTGACTTGTTTACAAGCTGGCTCCCACCAACCTTCCTTGCATTAGCGGTAGCAGCCGCGATATGGGGATTGTTTTTTAACAAAGCTAAAATAGATTTCGTATAAATCAAAGGAGAAAAATATGAAACAACTAAAGAAACCTTTTATGGCATTAGCACTTGCAATGTCATTACTAGTAGGATACTCTGCACCAGCAGTAGCAGACTACACATTTGTTGTTCCACAGAAGCCTGGATCAGGAACGTCTGTATGGACAGCAATTGTTGCCAAAGAACTTGAGAAGCACTTAGGTGAAAAAATCAAGATCATTAACATTCCAGGTGCAAATGATATTCCTGGATTCAACAAGTTCCACAACGACTTGCAATCAGATCCAAAAGTTGTAATGGTATCACACGGTGGTAATGGTGTAAGTTATCTAGTAGATGACGTAGACTATAACTACTATGAATATGATCCAATTGGTATGATGAACTTGACTATTATTAACGGTCACCAAAAGTCAATTGA
>Ga0315315_10004952_pt1 | contig 12275 bp, 11 predicted proteins | sample M140m3416metaG_FD_203699 | JGI IMG/M metagenome (GOLD analysis project Ga0315315, IMG submission 203699) | Ammonia-oxidizing marine archaeal communities from Monterey Bay, California, United States - M1 40m 3416 | ecosystem: Environmental > Aquatic > Marine > Intertidal zone | place: USA...
GCTCTATCGGTCAAGCCGAGCGCGCACTCGATATGATGCTAGATCGGTCCATCAATCGTGTCGCATTCGGTAAAAAGATCATCGATCTGGGTAAGAATATGGAAACAGTGTCCCGAGCGCGGATTGAAATTGAGGCGATGCGCCTGATGGTTTTGAAAGCCGCTCGTGCGATGGATGTTCTGGGTAACAAGGAGGCGCGTATTTGGGTTTCGGCGGTTAAAGCAATGGTACCTGAAAAAGTCTGCCAAATTATCGATCAATCCATGCAGGTGCATGGTGCTGCCGGAATCTCTCAGTGGTTCCCACTATCTGATATGTACGCAGGTCAGCGCACACTGCGCTTTGCCGATGGACCTGATGAGGTACACCATCACGTTGTGGCACGTGCAGAAGTCCAAACCTTTCAGAACTCCAATGAACGCTCTGCCGCACCTGCGCTAAGCGGCAAATTTTAGGACCTCAATCATGTCAACACTTTTTGACCTCAGTGGAAAAACTGCACTGGTAACCGGCGCATCCAAAGGGATGGGCCTGTCCATGGCAACAGCACTGGCGGAGCATGGCGCAAACGTCGTGATTTCGTCGCGCAAACAAGATGAACTGGACGCTGCTGCTGCGAAAATAAACGAAGTCACTGGCCGCGATTGCGCTATGGGCATTGCATCTAACATTGGCGATAAAACTATGGTTAAGGATTTGATCGCACAGACCAATGATAAGGTTGGTGCAGTCAATGTTTTGATTGGAAATGCGGGGGTAAATGTACATTATGGATCCACTCATGAAATCCCAGATGAGGCGTACGAGAAGATCATGTCCGCCAATGTGCAATCGCAACTCTGGCTGGCCCGTGAAGCACACGGTCAAATGGTTGAACAAGGTGGTGGATCTATGATGTTTACATCCTCCGTCGGCGCGTTCCATGCTTCTGATGCGATTGGTACTTACTGCGTATCAAAGCTTGCTCTAATGGGCCTGATACGCAATCTAGCGATGGAGTACGGGCCGCAGGGTATTCGTGTAAACGGGATCAATCCCGCCGTGATCAAAACCGATTTTGCCAAAGCTCTTTGGGATAATCCGAAAGCCGCCAAGCAAGAGGAACGTATCCCACTCGGTCGTTTTGGTGAGCCTGACGACCTAAAGGGCCTAGCCGTCTTCCTCGGGTCTGACGCAAGCCGTTATATTACTGGACAAGCGCATACTGTATGCGGTGGGTCATGCATGTGGTCTGGGGGCTGATATGGAACTAAAGGAAAAAATTATTGTCGTCACTGGCGCTGCTAGCGGCATTGGAAAAGCTATGGCGATCAGGTTCGCAGCAGAGGGCGCGAAATGCGTCGTGTGTGCGGACTTGAACGCCCAAGGCGCTGCAGAAACAGCGGCTGGCTTTGGTGGGATGTCGCATCAGTTAAATGTGGGTGTTGAGGCTGAGGTAAGAGAACTTATCGATAAGACAGAGTCTGAGCAAGGGCCAATTGACCTATTCTGCTCCAATGCAGGAATTTCCGTGGCTGGTGGCATAGATTGCACCAACGAGGAATGGCAGACGATCTGGAACGTGAACGTCATGTCCCACGTCTATGCAGCACGCCATATAATTCCATTGATGAAAGGACGTGGCGGTGGATATCTACTCAACACTTCCTCTGCTGCGGGTCTTTTAAACCAAGTCGGCTCTGCTCCTTACGGTGTTACGAAACACGCTGCAGTGGGACTTGCCGAATGGTTAGCGATGACCCACGGCGATGATGGAATCAAGGTCTCAGTCCTATGCCCGCAAGCAGTTCGCACAGAAATGACTAAAGGCCATGAGGACCATGTAGCCGCCATCAACGGTATGATGGAACCCGAACCGGTAGCAGAGGCCTGTGTACAGGCCATTCGCGACGAAAAGTTTCTCGTTTTGCCCCACCCAGAAGTACTTGATTACATGCAAATTAAAAGTTCAAATTATGACCGTTGGATCGGTGGAATGCGCAAACTAAACCGCAAATATGGTGGATTTGAATAGGACTTAGGACGGCAAGCGGTAGACTTTGCGTGCCGTACCTGAAAACATTTGAGCCTGGTCTTGCTGCGGATACTCCGCCGCAATTTTTTTGAGCCCATTCCACAAGATATTATAACTTATCGAGGCACGTTCCACGGGGAAATTACTTTCGAACATACATCGTTCTGAACCAAAACGTTTGATTACGTGGTCATACCACGGCTTTTGAAGCTCCACGAAATCATTTGAACTTATTGGCATTTCCCGTTCGTGCCAACCGTAGCCGTTGTCAGGCATAGCCATGCCTCCAAGTTTTGCAATCACGTTAGGGCAGTCCGCGAGGGCCGCTATATCATCTTTCCAAGCGGCAAAAATTTTGTTTCGTTTACCCGTGTACTGCCCGACACCAAGCGGAGTTCCAAAATGATCAAGCACCAACGTGGTGTTAGGAACTGCTTTTGCCAGCGCAAGAAAATCCTGATTCTGGTGATGATAGTGCCAAGTATCGTAAGTCAGACCGCGTTCGCCTAGCACGGCCAAACCGCGCCTAAAATCAGCATCATTGGCAAGGCCAGCACATCCTCGAGCCTGGATCTTGAACGCAGATGGATCGTCATCCCAAGCCAGGGCATGACGGATACCTTTGAACAATTCACCACCGATAGACTCATGCGCGTTCAGCACCTCAACAAGGTTCTCTCTCCGCAAATCAGCGTGAGACACAATTCCTGCGATCTGTGCTTTGGATGGGTCACGCGCTGCAAGCGCCGCCAACCCCATAACGTAAGCGGTTTCTCCAACGGGAGCGAAATCAACCTCTATATCTCCATAATAATTCGATCCACATTCGATATAAATGGTTTGCACAATTTTGTGGCCAGAACCTGTGTCTCCCCACAGTTTACCAAGCTCGTATGCTGTGCCATCACGGTTCCACAGGTGGTGGTGAGGATCAACAATCTCCATATCTGGAGCGATGGGGTCCTCTTGGACTTTTTCAAGCCACTCATCACGATTAGCAGCTTCGGCAATCCAAGACTTCACGATTTCTTGTCCTTGGTAATCGGACGCATAAGGCCCTCTTGCGCCACACTCGCCACCAACACCCCACTTTGGTTATAAATTGTCCCACGGTTAAACCCGCGCGCACTACCCGTGAATGGGCTGTCCATCGCATAGAGATGCCAGTCATTAAAATTTACGGGCTTATGAAACCACATGGCATGGTCAAGACTAGCAGTCATTACATGGCCCTTGAAAAACGACGTCCCATGAGGCCGCAAGGAAGAACCTAGCAGGTTCATATCCGAAGCGTAGGCTAGCAGGCATTGCTGCATGACTGCACCCGCACCAGATGCGCCAGGGACGCGAAACCACAAGAAATTTTCATCACTCGCCTTCACGGGTTCAAACCAGTCTTGCGGGGCCACCTCACGAATTTCAATAGGACGTTTGCGCAAAAAATCAGACCGGTATTTTTCAGGAATGCGTTCCCTGTTTTCATCGCGCTGCTCTGCACGCGATTTTAGACCATCTGGGCCGTTTACGTCAGGCATTATGTGCTGATGGTCCCAACCGGTTTCGCTCACATGAAAGGATGCGGACATGTTTAGGATTTGCTTACCGTGCTGCACCGCAATCACGCGGCGTGTCGTAAAACTGCCACCATCACGAGCGCGGTCTACTTGATAAACCACTGGGATGGATGGGTCACCCGCACGGATAAAATACGCATGAAGCGAGTGACACAAGCGTTCATCAACAGTTTTGTAAGCCGCAGAAAGCGCCTGCGCGATTACCTGCCCACCAAAAATGCGCACAGTGGTTTCCCCACCGCCACCGATACCACGAAACAGGTCGACTTCTAGCTGTTCAATTTCCAGAATGTTTAGTAGTTCATCCAATTCTTCGGACATCAGGTGTTCCTATCTGCTGCATAGGCAACGAAGATATCAAAGCTGTTTGGGTTCGCCATGCTGTCTCGGTTCACCACTTCGCTTGCCTCACCACCCAGTAACAATTTCTTGATGGGCACTTCCAGCTTCTTCCCAGATAAAGTCCGCGGGATTTCTGCGACTTGAATAATTTCGTTTGGTTGAAAGCGAGCCGAGACGCCTATTTTAATCGCTTTATTGATCTGAGATTTCAGTCTATCGTCTAGTGTCAATCCGTCACGCAGGACGACAAAAAGTGGCATGAAACTATCACGGCCGAGGAACTCCAGATCGACCACAAGGCTATCCATTATGGCATCAAGACCTTCGACGGCTTGGTATATTTCAGACGAACCAAGGCGGAGTCCTTTGCGATTGATTGTCGCGTCAGATCGACCATAAATGACCGATCCACCCTCATGCGTAATCTCGATCCAGTCACCGTGGCGCCAAACCTTTGGATAAACATCAAAATAGCTATCATGCAGACGCGAGCCATCATCATCACCCCAGAAATAGAGCGGCATTGATGGAAGAGGTTCAGTGCAGACCAATTCCCCTACTTCACCGATCACCTCTATACCCTTATTATCAAATGCGCGAACCGCGTTGCCAAGCGCACGTACCTGCATTTCGCCTGAACGAACAGCCAAGGTGGGATTACCACACACAAACGCGCCCGCTAAATCTGTGCCGCCCGAAATGGGTGCAAGCCAGACGTCAAGTTTGACATTGGCATATATCCAATCGTAGGCATCCTCCGTCAGCGGAGAGCCAGTGGAACCAAGTGAATGCAGCGCTTTTAGGTTTAAATTGTTTGAGGGGGTGACACCAGCCTTGGCACAGCTAGAAAAAAAGGCAGCGCCTGCACCAAAGTAGTTGATACATTCCTCGGCACAAAACTGCCACAGGGCAGACCAATCTGGATAATTCGGTGCACCGTCATATAGGCAAACCGTCATTCCTTGACCTAGTGCTGCTAGTTGTGCGTTCCACATGATCCAGCCTGACGAGGTTAACCAGCAGAACCGCTCAGATGGCTTGAAATCCTGATGCAGAGACTGTTTTGCACCCTCCAATAACACACCACCGTGACCGTGGACGATGGGTTTGGGATTGCCCGTAGTACCTGACGAATAAACGATCCAAACGGGGTGATCGAATGAAACTTGTTCGGTTTTAAGCGCCACGTCTCGGGTCAAAAGCGCGTCCCACACGGGGCCAATTGGGATGTGATGTTCAACGGTTGGCAAGCGCGATACAACCTCTTTTATCACATTACTGCGGTCAATTTCTTTGCTTGCGTGGATGTATTTGTTCTGTGTAATCAACACCTTGGGCGCAATTTGCGCATAGCGGTCCACGATTGCAGTATGACCCATGTCTGGGGCACAAAGCGACCAGACAGCTCCCAGGCTCGCGGTAGCCAGAAACGCAATTATGGCAGCGGGAGTGTTGGGTAGGATCGCAACCACCCGGTCTCCTTTGGTCACTCCCATATCAGAGAGATGGCTAGCGACACTGTTTACTTGAGACTGCAAATCAGCCCAAGTCAATTCGCTGCGGCCAAAGGTTTCCGATTGGCAAATTACGGCAGCTTCATTTGTGTGCGTTGCGGAGTAGCGGAAGATGGCGTCAGTATAGTTTAATTGTGCACCGGTAAACCATTCAGCCCCCGGCATTTTTCGTTCCTTCAGCACTGACGTGTGAAGTTGACTTGCTTGGATATCGAAGAAGTCCCAAACAGTTTGCCAGAAATCCTCAATCTCCGTGATAGACCAACTCCACATGGCATTGTAATCAGTGAAATCTAGCCCTCGATTATCTTTGAGCCAGCGCGTGTATTGGGTGATCCTTGCACTTTCAATTCGCGCTTGTGTCGGCTTCCACAGGATTGGGCGCTCAGGCATTAGACCAATGCCCCATGCACAATGGATTTCAACTGTGCACGCGCAGCAGGATAGCTGCTGCTCGGTGACAGCTGAGTGAAGAAAACCACGTTCATATCCAAAACTGGATCAATCCAAAAAAAGGTAGACGCCATACCGCCCCAACTGAAATCTCCAATACTACCAGGAACGCGAATACGACCTGGATTCCGCACAATCGAACCGCCAATGCCAAAACCCATGCCCTCCATCGGCTGTTCGGCAAAGCTACTAGGTCCCATGTCAGCAATGTCACCTGGCAGGTGATTTTTCCGCATGAAATCGACAGTTAATGGTGATAAAAGGCGTTCACCATTGAGCGCTCCGCCTTGACGCACCATCTCGCAGAAGCACATGTAATCATCGATGGTACCTACTAATCCGCCTCCGCCAGAGAAAGTTTCGGTCTTGCCAAATGGCGTATCGGGTGCGCTGTCCTCAAGGCGCAAGGGTTCTCCGCCTGAGCGTGTCGCATTCAGGTCCATGGCATTACCCTCCAGTGGGGTGTAGAGACTTGCGAACCGGCCCATCGCATCGCTGGGAACAGAAAAAGCTGTTTCTGTCATTCCTAGCGGCGCAAATATTTGGTCGGCAAAAAACTGGTCAAGCGGCTGTCCGCTGACCACTTCAACCACGCGACCAATAACATCGATTGAAACTGAATATTCCCAACGCTTTCCAGGCTGGAAAGCCAATGGTAATTTTGCCAGTTCGCAAATAACATCGGCCAACAGACCTTGCTGCCCTTTGAAGATCAGGTCTTTTTCTTCCATTGCTTTTGGCAGAAGGCCAGGATTGAACGGATAACTAAAACCACCGGTGTGGGTTAGCAGTTGGTGTAACGTCGGCGTGGTAGCTGATTCAGTTTGGTCAATGGAAGTCGCACCAGCGACTAACGCCTGGCAGGAAGAAAATTCCGGTACAAATTCGGACACAGGAGCTTCCAAATGGAGGAGCCCTTTTTCGGCAAGCATCATAATAGCGACAGACGTAATTGGCTTTGTCATCGAAAAAATCCGGACAAGCGTATCTCGTTCAAAAGGCAACTTATTTTCTACATCGCGCATGCCAGTAGCGTGGAAATACACTTCCTCGCCACCCCGATTAATAAGCACTGATGAGCCTGCAAATTTGCTCTCCTCTACGTAACGATCCATCCAACTCTCAAGGCGCTGCAACCGAGTCGGATTAAAGCTGAGTTTTTTTTGTGACATAAGGATACTTTCGCGTGTTATGCTGGACCAACCATGGCTGCCATTGCGGGCTTGGTTTCATCAGTGAACCAGCCACTCTCAGGGGTATTCGCGCCGTTTTCCATTGCAATCGCAATGGCATCTACCACATCAGCTCGCAGTTGTTTTTTGACGATAGCATAGGTTTTCGGTGGCAACGCTGCGTACTGCTCCGCCACTTTAAGCGCTCGCTCCATCAGCAATTGGTTCTCTACGACTTCGTCTAGGATACCAGCAGCTAGCGCCTGTTCGGCACCGTAAGGCTGGCCATTCAAAACCAGCTTGCGTAGGTCGTTTGAGTGAAGCTCTGCCCTTGCGATAGCTGCTGGGCCTTCTGGCAAGGTTGCGCCAACACGGACCTCGGCCAACCCCATGCTCGCACGGGTGTCGCCAATGCGGTAATCAGATCCTAAAACAAAGAAGAAACCTCCTGCAATGGCGGCACTGTTGACCACACAGATTGTCGGTTTTGGCAATGCGTAAAGCTTGGTAAAAGATTGGTTAAGGCCCCTTACAATTTCCATCTCATCCGTTTTGTCAAACCCCTGAGCAGCTTTCAGGTCGAGTCCACCTGAAAATACTTTTTGCCCACTGGCAATAATGATTGCTTTGACGCTGTTGTCTATTGCCACGCTGTCATAAAAATCTGACAAAGCGTCCAAAAATGCAGGCGTCAGCGCATTTACAGGCGCCCGGTTCAGCATCAGACGTGTGATGCCACCTCCAAGAGCCTCTATTGTAAAATCAGTACTCATGTGCCTAACGTGCCGTCGTTATGGCGCTGGCGTAATGTGAGTTTAGACACTTTACCAGTGGCGGTCAGTGGCAATTCACTCACAAACACCACCGCATCTGGCAGCTGCCACTTTGCAAGGTTTTTTGAAAGATGATCGAGGATACTGGACGAATCTTTGTCTGCTCCTTCAGCAGGAACAACAATCAAAAGTGGACGTTCGTCCCATTTGGGGTCTGGGATTGCAATAACTGCGCAGTTGGCAACGCTGTCATGTGCCATGGCCATGTTTTCAACATCAATTGAGCTGATCCATTCTCCGCCCGATTTAATCAAATCCTTGGCACGGTCAGTAATTGTAAGCACACCGCTTGGTTCGATCTTGGCCACGTCACCAGTACCAAACCAGCCCTCCATATCTATGGCAGATTTACTGGCTTCTTCATTTCTAAAATAGCCTGATACAACGGCATTACCACGCACGTACAATTCACCCTGCACCACGCCATCATGGGGCATGCGATTGCCATCCTCATCAACTATTTTGAGCTCTACGCCAAAGACGCGGCGGCCCTGTTTTGCCTTGAGATCAATGCGTTCCGACACTGGTAGCATTTCCTGTTTGGGGTTCAAAAGGCCCACAGTTCCTATAGGACTCATTTCAGTCATACCCCAAGCGTGGGCAACAGAAACATCCATATTTTCGAAGGCCTCAATCATAGGGCGTGGGGCGGCGGAGCCACCAATAATAACTTCACTAAAGGCACTTGGTTTGCTGCCTTTCGCTTTAATTTCACCCAAAAGGCCCATCCACACTGTGGGAACACCCCATGCAGAAAAGACCTGCTCATCTTCCATCAACTTGTGCAGACTAGGTCCATCAAGAGCGGCTCCCGGAAAGATCAACGACGCTCCAGAAAGCGGAGCCGCGTAGGGCAAACCCCATGCATTAACGTGAAAGAGCGGGACCACGGGAAGAATGCGCTTTCCGGGCTGGAGACACGTTTGCAACGAAATCACGCCCATCATGGCATGCAAAACCGTTGAGCGATGCGAATATAATGCACCCTTCGGATTCCCAGTTGTTCCAGACGTGTAACACAGCCCACAAGCAGTGTTTTCATCAAATTCAGGCCACTCAAAATCTGCAGTTTCTGCGTCCATCAAGTCTTCATAACAAAGCAGGTTTGGAATGTCCGTTTCCGGCATGCGCGCGCGGTCTGTCATTGCCACATAAATCAGATCTTTGGAGAACTGATCCTCAAGCGCTGCAAGGATCGGTACGAAAGTCAGATCTACAAAAATAACTTTATCTTCAGCGTGATTAATGATGTAAATCATCTGTTCCGCGGATAGACGAGGGTTGATCGTATGACACACAGCACCGATGCCAGCGATGCCGTAATACAACTCCAAATGACGATAACCGTTCCAAGCTAGAGTCGCGACACGGTGACCTTTAGAAACACCCAATTTCGACAAGACATTACCCAACTGACGCGCACGTTTTTCGATATCCCGATACGTTGTCCGATGAAGACCACCTTCCACAGCAACTGAAACCACCTCAGCGTCGCCATGAACCTCTGCCGCAAAAGTTATAATATCATTCACCCGCAGCGGGCGGTTCATCATGAGGCCTTGCATAACGGTTCTCCTTTAAAATTAATTGCACTTTATGCAGTTTACGTAGTTTTTTTTAGAAGTAAGTAAGGATATTTAATTATTTTTGCTACTACGAAATTACGTTGCGGAGAGTTTGACAAAATGAGCTGCTGATCCCTAGGCTCGTTATTAGATTTGGAGGTGCTGATGCCTGTGGCATTAATTATTGGGGCTGGTGATTACATCGGCGCGGCAATCGCGAAACGCTTTGCCGTGGGTGGATTTACAGTATGCATGGGACGGCGAAATGGTGAAAAACTTGCCCCATTAATAGCTGAGATTGAAGCTACTGGCCGCAAAGCTTACGGATTTTCGATGGATGCAAGACTAGAGGAAAGTGTTGTAGAAATCTTTGAGAAGGTTGAGAAAAATGTTGGCCCAATTGACGTAGTGATTTTCAACGTGGGTGGAAATGTGCGGTTCAATATTGAAGACACTACTACAAGAGTGTTTCGTAAAGTTTGGGAAATGGCTACTTTTGCTGGATTTCTGGTGGGGCGTGAAGCCGCAAAACACATGGTACCACGTGGAGTTGGTTCAATATTTTTCACAGGCGCGTCAGCTAGTATGCGCGGCGCGCAGGGATACACGGCTTTTGGCGCGGGAAAGGCAGGGTTACGCTCAATTGCGCAGACCTTAGCCAAAGAATTAGGGCCAAAGGGTATGCATGTAGCGCACCTAGTGATTGATGCTGGTGTGGATACCGCGTTTGTACGTGAACGTATGGCACAATCTGGATTGGATCCTAATGCTATGCCCCCTGATACGTTAATGGATCCCTCGTCAGTTGCAGAGACATATTGGATGCTGCATCAGCAGAAAAGAGACGGCTGGACGTTCGAGTTGGATATCAGACCTTATAGGGAAAATTGGTAATGCAAACATTTGATTTTATTTATGATTTTGGAAGCCCAAATGTTTACTTGATACACAAAATTATGAGCCAGATTGAGCATCGCACTGGGTCCAAGGCGAACTATATCCCAGTGCTTTTAGGCGGTATCTTCAAGTTAACAAACAATAAACCACCACTCGTGCAGTTTAGTGGAATTAAAGGAAAAATCGAGTATGACCAGCGGGTAATGCATAGATTTATTCAAAAATATGACATTCCCTTTAAGTTTAATTCGCACTTCCCTGTAATGACCACCTCGGTGATGCGTGGCGCACTTTATGCGCAGAATCAGGATTATTACGGCCAATATCTGGATATTGTTTTTGATGCGATCTGGCAGCACAATTTAAAAATGGACGATCCAGAAATCATTAAAACCACATTGGAAAATGCTGGACTACCCGCTGCAGAAATCATGGAAGGCGCAGAGCAAGATAATATCAAAAAGGGACTATTTGCCACCACCCAAGCAGCAGTCGATCGTGGGACCTTTGGCGCGCCGACGATGTTCGTGGGCGACGAGCCGTTTTTTGGCAAAGACAGCCTCGACGAGATGATCAATTGGATCGATGCTAAAACTCAATAAAATGAGAATCGTAAGGAGTAAAAACGAAATTTGTCCGGAAATCGTATGAACCCAATATAATGAACGTTATGGGCTAAAAAACCAGTGCTCTATTCGCAGTACGGTAATTGCCCTATTATACAAAGAGCCGCTCTTCATCTTTTTTCACTTTAATCAAAATATCTTAGGTGTTCTAAGGGAATAGTCCCCCATCCACCAAACTAGCCAACGAGCTTTTTAAACTTCGAGCCATTCCTTACGTACATCGTCACGGCCTTTAAGTTCTGCAGGAGTGCCTTCAAATACCACTTGCCCGTGTCCCATCACGTAAACACGATCGGCGATATCCATGGCGATGGAGAGTTTTTGTTCGACCAGCAGCGTTGCAACTTTGCGCTTGGCAATTTCCTTAAGCAGCTCTGCCACCTTTTGAGTCATTTGCGGCGATAGGCCTTCAGTCGGTTCATCAATCATTATGAACTCGGGATCACCAATTAGCGTTCGACACATGGTCAACATTTGCTGTTCACCGCCTGAAAGAACAGACGCTTCGACATCAGCACGGGTGCGCAGATTTTCGAACATGTCGAACATATTTTCCATGGACCAGCGACCATCGTTATCTTTCTGACCTGGCTTCATACCTAAAATAAGGTTTTGCCGTGTCGTCAAACCTGGAAAGATATCGCGATTTTCGGGCACATAGCCGAGACCAATATTCGCAATCTCAAAGGCTTTCTTACCCGCCAATTCTTGCCCTTTAAACATCACAGAACCATGGGGGGACACCTCACCCATGATAGCTTTGCATGTAGTGGAGCGACCAACCCCATTTCGGCCAAGAAGCGCAACGATCTCACCTTCTTGCACGTTGATGTTAACACCTTGAAGGATATGCGATTTACCGTAATAGGCATGAAGATCTTTGACTTCTAACATTTAATGATCCTCCAAAGCGGCACCGAGGTAAGCCTCTTGTACTTTTTGATCCGAGCGTACGGCTTCGGGTGTGCCCGTAGCGATAATTTCGCCATAGACCAACACCGAAATGCGATCAGCTAAGCCGAACACAACACCCATGTCGTGCTCCACAACGATTAAGGTTTTGTTCTCAGTGACCTTTTCAATCAGATTGACAATATAATCAGTTTCTGTATTCGACATACCCGCAGTGGGTTCGTCGAGCATGATCACATCAGCACCTCCAGCGATGGTGATGCCAATTTCCAGCGCTCGCTGCTCCGCATAGGACAGAACGCCAGCTGGCAAGTCACGACGCGCGGAAAGGTTTATCTGTTCTAGGACCTCTTCTGCGCCCTCATTGAGCGCC
>Ga0315315_10004953_pt1 | contig 12275 bp, 11 predicted proteins | sample M140m3416metaG_FD_203699 | JGI IMG/M metagenome (GOLD analysis project Ga0315315, IMG submission 203699) | Ammonia-oxidizing marine archaeal communities from Monterey Bay, California, United States - M1 40m 3416 | ecosystem: Environmental > Aquatic > Marine > Intertidal zone | place: USA...
TGATAGGCATGAGATGTTGTATTATAAATCATAGTAATGATACAAGAGTAAAAGGAAATTTCATTAAAACGCATGACGGAAAAATGTTGCCCGCTTTAAAAACGAATGATATTTTGTTGGCCAGAGTAAAAGATTACGATGCCATTGCCATTGACGAAGGTCAATTTTTTAATAATTTGAAGACAGCGGTGCAACTCATGCTGCAAAAGAATAAATATGTTATTGTTGCAGGGCTCAATGCAGATTTTAAAAGAGAATCATTCGGAGAAATATTGGAGTTAATTCCAATTGCAGATGAAATTATATACAAACGAGCCATATGTAATGCGTGTGGAGAACAGGCATCGTTTACAAAACGTTTGGGCGATAATCTGAGGAAAGTTTCTGTGGATTCTAAGTATATCGCAGTATGTAGAAAATGTTATGGATGACATATATTTCCATACGTTTTAGTAAAATTATCATGTTTACAAATACTGTCCAATATTGGCAACATTTCTTCTACGTCATTTAATATACTTGTTGTTTCAGAAACAATATCTGTGATTTTTTGTCCAATATGAACCGTCCACACGGACAAACAAATTAATATGATAAACATTACCGTTGTAGCGGTAGCGGATACGTAAAATACGGTCCAAGGTATCCGGTTACGTTTAAATGACCGACTTTCTTGTAACGTATTTAATAATTGTTCCCGGCCTGTATGGTCAATGTTCATTTATGTTATTATAAACTTCTTTTATAATATTCTTTTTTAAAAATTGTACCTATATAAAAGGCCACTGTTGGATTAAAAATATGTCACTATTTAGACAACATGTTGCAGAAATTCCAGCCATTCAAAAAAATTCATCCAAACAAAAAAAAATGCGTTTTAAAAAACCCTTGCGTTTTTTGCGCGCTGAACCACGTAAAGATGATTTGGACGGCATGAACGTGACCGAGTTAAAGAAATTTGCGTCAAAACATGGCATCAAAGGATACTCTAAATATCGCGCTAGTACTGTGGAAGGCCTGAGACAACTTATCCGGGACGCGAGCGGAGGTGGCGCCGCTGCACCATCCGGAGGTGGCGCTGCTGCGAAAAAACCCCGAAAAGCCAGCCGCAAAAAAGTTGAACCCCCGCCGGCCGGCAGTGATGATTTGGCCGGCATGAACATAACCGCGTTAAAGGCTCTTGCGCGCAGAGAAGGTATCTCCGGATACTCTAAATATCGTGCTAGTACTGTGGAAGGCCTGAGACAACTTATCCGTGACGCACGCGGAGGTGGCACTACTGCACCATCCGGAGGTGGCGCTGCTGCACCAGCTAGTAAAACCGCCAACAAGGCGGTCGTATCAGGGCCATCACAAGCTGAAATGGCCGCCAAGAAGCGCCAACGCGAACTTGAAGCCCAAGAAAAAACGAAACGAATGGAAGAAAGGGCAAAACAGCGCGAGGCTGATAAGGCGGCTAGGAACAAAAACGAAGAGGCATGGGTAGAACGCGCAACCATTCATCTGCAAAAAGCACATGACGATTTGATTGGATTAATCAAAGAAAATCCAGATGCACTCAAAGACTTAGACCTTGACCTTGACCCATCAGCTTGGGGATATTCCGTCGCCACCAAAATCAATTACAATGTACCCGTATACGAAATACTAAATCGTATGTCCGCAATTGCTAAAGAATGCTATAATGACGCTAATTGCCCAAAATATATACGCGATTTCTGTACCAAAGGGAAATTATTCCCAAACCCGGGGTCGTCCTGCAACGCATATGCCGGAGATTGGTATTGTGGCGCCAAAAGAAAATTAAATATGGAACATATTAATAAATTCATCAGAGATTGCGAATCTCTATTGATTCGCCTGGGCGGAGAATTAGATATTGTTACACTCGACCATGGAAAACGTTTGATAGAAGAGAATGAATCATTAAGGGCACAAGTTGCAGAAATTGAAGCAGCAGCAGCAGCAGCAGCAGGAGAAATGGAAGATTTAAAGACTCAGATTCAAAGCTTAACAGATGAAAACGCGGATTTGAAATCCACCGTTGAAATGGTTGGCGCCGACTTGGAAGCAAGAGATGTTGAATTGGCCGCGTTAAAAGAAACGTACGACACTTGTAAAGCAGAACACGACGAAGCTTTGGCAGAACTAGAAAATTTAAAAGAAATAAACACTACATTAGAGGAGGAAGTCACTGCCGCCGGGCTCGAAGCGGAAAGCCAACAATCCACCATTAAAACACTCAACGACGAATTGGAATCTGCTCAAGCCAGTTTAAAACAATGTGAAGAAAAACATTAAAAATAACATAAATTCATCATAAGATTTTTTTTTTCTGTAATGTATAATTAATGGGCGTCAAATGTATACTGCTGGTGATATTATTGAATTTGAAATTTCAGGTACACTTTTCCATGGCGAAATTGTTGGTATAGCCGAAGATAACAAGTTGGAAGTTTCCAGACTGAAAAAAACTCAGAAACAAGAAGGACGTATTTGGGAATTTGTAGACGACGATAAATGGTCAGCTATTAATAGTTCATACGTTAAAAAACATATTAAAATAGGTGATTCTGCTCCTAGGTCGGACCATGTTAAAGCTTGGAAAGAATTTGGGTTTGTACCTGGTGGAGATGGCATTACATTTTGCCGTATCGAAGACGAGGATAATACAACGCTACCGATGTTCCATGGCGATGAATCGGATTCGGAATCTGATGAAGAGGAACCTTCCACAAACCCAAAAATGCACGGTTACGCAGACGACGGCTTTGTTGTGCCAGACGACGAAGGTTCCGAATTTGAATTTGCCGACCCCGACGAACTAGACGAAGAGGGTGCCAAATTTGTGCGAGAAACCCACCAAGCCGTTCGCGATTATAATAAATGGGAACCCCAAGATAAACAATCGACAGCTATCAAAAAATTTATCGATGCCATGGATGAAAAAGCCGCCATTCAAACGGATAACCACCGCTTTGAAAATGGCAAGGAATCTATTTCTACGTCAAACCCGCCGCTGAAGAAACGTAAACGCTAGTGTAATTTATTTAATGTTGAAATATTTTGTTTTAACACTGATTATCTACAAACTTTTTTTCTTTATGTATTTGATACTCGGAGTGAAACTGTCCTTCCATTTCAATCCTTGGTAATAGGGATGGCCAGCGTACGTCTTTTTGTGGTGACGCCACGACGTCTCGGTGCTGCTAAACACCGCGGCCGCCCCCATCGGCATGCGTCCCAATTTTTGAAACATCAACAATCGAAATGGAGGGAGTTTGTCGATTTTGTTTTCGTTGACAACAAATGGAGCAATATCCCATCTTTTCGACGTTCGTTCAGAGCAGTACACACGTTCGTTTTTGGTGCACCATGCACGGTACTCTTTGTGCACATCTCCTACCATAAGTAAACCCGATGCACTGGGGCTAATGTTTGTGGAAGAGATACAGCAAGACTCCTCGAAAAAATCGTCAAAGCTGGCCTTCAATCGTTGTTCAATTCCAAACGGAAAATGTCTGACCACTCTTTTCTTTTTCATAGATTTTCTTTTCTTGGACTTTTTTTTTCTTGGAATTGCGCGACACCATTCGCCAACACCACCTCTGCTGACAGAGGCACGACAAGAATGACTAGCGCCACCCCAAGACTTGGACGTCGGCAGAGCCCATGCTTCTTCCAATTGTGACATTTTAGAAATTCTTTTAGAAATTCTTTATTTTAGAACTGTGTAATTTCTTTAATATTTCCAATTCTTTTTCCAACTCTTTGATTTTTGCCCAAAGGGCCGCCTTTTCTGATAAGAGCAATTCTATTTGTTCTTGATAGCGTCTGATGATTTGTTCAGTATGCATTTTCGTTTCCGTTTTTTCCATTTTCGATAGTTGTCTAAACATTTATATTAAGAAAGAATCTATTTATATGGAAAAGTTAAGAAATATTCTATTTAACTTTGTCTTTGAAAAGAATATTAAAATGATGCGTTCTTTTTTCAAAAAGTCTATGCCAACTCGTCTCGGCAGATGGGCAAGGTCTCACGACAAACGAAAGGTTGACCTTTCTAATCACGACCACTGTGGCGGAGATATATGCGGTAAACCACCGCCTAAAAAGGAGTATTACGACAGCTCTATGGATTTTAGCATATGTGCTTTACAATCATTTCACGTGCATCCGCAATCATCTAAAAAAAAAAGTTAATATAAATGTGTTTTTAATTCTTCTCTGTATGCTTCATCTTTCTCCGCCTTATTTAAGTTGTTGATAACATTCTCAAGTCCCCTTTTAATATCTGACCACAAAAACCCTTCTTTCCAATCGGACCATCCAGTTGATGATTCTTGGCGATAACGACAACGACCATTCTGTTCCAACGTCAATTCATAATAGACTTGTTGTTCCTGATACGTTTCCACTAAAAATAAGTGCGTTATTCTAGTCATCTTCATGTACAAAATACACTGGACTTGTTCATATCTTCTTAGTTCGTTGAAAAGCCGCTTCTGGCGATGTTTGAGTTCAAAAATAGCATCTGGGCTCTGGCCATCAATTCTTCCTATGACAAAGCCACCCCACTGGCTACCCCTTAGTTGTAAGAAATATGCACGGTCATTGCCCGCTCGAACATTAGAATATCGCCGTTGAACCAACTCTAAATCTGTCAATTCTTTCTGAATACCCCTCGAAGTATTTATAATGCGCGTCGCGGTGGTTTTTGCTCTTTTCGACACCTGCGTTGCTATGGCGACCTGTTCCTTCGCGGCCACTACATTTGAAGCAACGGCGGCGACAATGGCCGATTTTTTGCGTTCTGGATGATATCCATGTTGAATGGCGTCTTCTACAGTGGAAATTTTTGCAGTAGCTCTCGAAGTTTTATGATATACTGTATCATTGACCAAGAAAAAACTTTTTATAGCTGCCTTTTTCGTACCGGCTTTTTTTGTAGGATATGTTTTCATTATTTTCATCGATGAAACGGCTTCTAATTTTTTTGTAGCAACGTCAAGCTTTCGCTTGGCTTTTTCTACCTGTGTTTTGGCTTCAATATCGATTTTTTTAGTGATGGCTTCTTGTTTTTTAGGATTGGCTATACCTACACTGACCATTTGACGATACTCGGGTTTTGAAGACATGTGTTCTTCTACGGCCTGTCGAATGGGTTTTTTGTTCAAGGATTCCGCCGGCCTGACGTTAAATCTTGGCATTCTTTTTGTATTCATATACCAACATTCCGCTAGAGCTTTTTGCTGGTTCGCCCGGCCAAAATATCCTAGTAATTTACCAGCAGCAGAAGAATTAATTTGCCACTTAAATGTTCTTGGCATTTACAGTATGATTGTTCTTTATATATATAAAATTCACTTATGTGTTATTTTTTTGTACATTGTTCGAGTATAATTTTTGGAGACACGCCCATAGCCATAAGTTCTTGCATTAACAATTTTCCAGCGTACGGCATTTTAACTATTTTAATTTCTCTTGATTTACACGCACTGCAGAAATATTCACCCATAATATCCGCTATAACTGTTCCTATGAGACCGCACTCGGAACATATTGGAGCATCGTATGCATCAGAAGATATCATCATTCTTTCGTGTAAAACAGCAGATGCGCCATGAGCTACACCACAATCTCTTTCCATTTCACCCCATCGGAGCCCACCGCCATTCGCTCTTCCATCAACAGGCTGCCTGGTCAATCCAACAATCTTACCCTTGGCCCTGGCATGAATCTTATCGCCGACCATATGTTTGAGACGCTGGTAAAACGTCGGCCCGATAAAAACCCTTCCCTTTAGTCGTTTGCCAGTATATGGATGATACATGACTTCTTTACCGTCTTCAGAATAACCAGCTTTTTTCAACATATTACAAATCTCATCCACGGGTTTGTGAGAGAAAGCAGTCGCATCTATACGGACTCCCAATAAAGACGCCAGCTTGGACGAAACACACTCGAAAACATGTCCAATCGTCATGCGGCTAGGTATAGCGTGAGGATTCACTATTAAATCCGGTACAATGCCTTCCGCTGTCCAAGGTAAATCTTCTTGTCTGTACATCATTCCAATAGTTCCTTTTTGCCCATGTCTAGAACTAAATTTGTCGCCCATTTCGGGTATTCTTTGTTCTCTAATTCTAGTCTTTGCCGTTTGGCCCCCACTTGTATTTTGAAACAAAATGGTTGAATCTACAACGCCAGTTGATTTTTTATTCTTGACAATATGGGGATACTTTTTTCCTTCCGTTACATTACAAAAAATAGCTTTTCCCTTTGGAATGGTAGTGTCTGGAAGTGTCAACCCATCAAAATCCAAAGAATCGTTGATTTTGCCATATGTTTCCTGTTTTTTAAACTCGGAAGATGGTGCTTGTCTAGTACTAGAATTAGACGAGGAATATGTCCTAAATGTTGTGGAACGCCCAAACCCCCTATCTACCGCAGATTGGTTGAATAACAGGGAATCTTCTTGATTGTATCCTCCAAAACACATGATAGCAACGATGGCTTGCATTCCGGCCGGTAGTTCGTCACCACAAAGAGCTTTTGCCACTCTTGTGGTGACTAATGGTTTTTGCGCATAATGCATGACATGACCATTGGTATCAAATCTTTTAGCATAGTTAGATGCATACACACCCATAGCTTGTTTTCCCATTGCCGCTTGATAAACATTGCGAGGTGATTGATTGTGGTCTGGATACGGTATAGTACTGGCAAGGGTGCCTAGAATAAGAGCAGGGTCTAATTCACAGTGTGAATGCTTCATCGTTAATTTTTCTGGTCTCAATGCTATTAGAGCAGACTCTTCTTCGTATACAGATAGATTTTCTACAACGCCCAGTGAAAATAAATCATCCCAACGAAGTCGTCCGTCCTTCAAATCGGATAATTGGTCTGGCGTTATCATTAATTTACCATCTCTAACAACAAATACTGGTCTCGATAACCTACCAGAATCAGACCAAATATTCAAGTGATTGTTTTCCAGCGCAATGCATGCATCAGAAGAAATAACACGCGTTTGTCTAGCATTGCGCAATTTCAATGTTAATGATTTTATATTATCAACCGAACCAATTGGAGTACCATTGTGGAAAACCCAATAACCCGTATTTTCTTTTAAGAAGGGCTTTACCATTTCAAAAATAGGCTCAAAATCACATTGCGTTGTAATATATGCAGAGAGTGCGAGTTGTTTCACAAGACCACATGGCCCACCTTCTGGCGTTTCACTGGGGCACATATATCCCCATTGATTGCCGTACAATAAACGAGGCGCGATGATTTTTTGTTGGGAATCTATACCCGTATCGACACGCCGCAATTGAGAAATGCAAGAAATGTACGTATTACGATTTAATAGCTGAGATACACCAACACGACCTGCAAAAGCCGAATTTTTTATTTTCCAATTGCCAGTTGCCAATGCATACTTTATACCGTCTGTAATATGCTGTGGCTGTATCAAACGCTGAGGACGCAGATTTTTATTTTTATTTAACAACGCCACCGCCATTTTACGAATATTTGATAGCATTTGATAAAATAAATGTGTAAACATGGTGCCCAACATTGCACCGGCAGTATCCAATCGTTTCGCGCGAACATGGTCTCGGTCATGATATTTTTGACGACCGTGTAAACACTCCAAATACACTTTCCATTGAAAACACAATTGTGTTTTCTTAAAGTTTTCAGCTGTATTAGGGTACACACATCTTTCTAAAAACTCCACAGGATTTTCATGGTGTTTTCCCAACCATTCCATTGCCATATTTTTAGTTGTTACTTTACCAGCGTCTTCCAACGATGTTCGAGCATCATTCATATCTATACTCATTAAGAATTCATTTTCTTCATCACCCAATGCGAGAAACAATATAATAATAGGTATGTCGATTTCAATTCCAGGAAACGAAACGACAAATGGAGATTGCCCAAATTTTCGCACCTTTATTCTACATGTTGCAACTCTATGGCCAATCGGGTCATATTCTGAATGATAAATACACTCTGAAGGCGAAAAACAAAATATAATGTTCGGCGAAATTCTTTCTTGCACTACTAATGTTTTCTCACGCCCATTCACTATAAAATAACCCCCGGGGTCATGAGGACATTCGCCGTTCTCGTAATCTTTTTCAGGATTAAGAGAACACAATGAAGAACGGACCATAACAGGCATACGCGCAAAATAAACATCGTTAAATGATTTTTTTAGAACATGGCCATTCACAGTTCGTTCATATTCAACCTTAACATACATAGGAGCCGAATACATCAAATCGCGTACACGAGCTTCCATGGGGGTGCAGCGGCGAATATCACCATTCTTCTCCATGCACGAAGGTGTACCATACCGTACCGAATGAATACGTATGATATGCGGTGGTACAGACTCGTCAAAACAATCCAAATCTGGCTTTACTTCTATAGGACGATGGTTATTAATAACATGGGGTACAATACGCGATACAAAATCATCGTATGAAAATAATGCCTGTCTTGTTAATGATACATCGCGAAATAACGCCTCCACCACAGCTTTCTGCATTTCTTATTCTAATATATGAAGACAATAAAAAAACACACATGTGCTTAATATTCTATTTTTTACACTATAAAAAGATTTGCATTTTATAAAATGTCAACCTTTGTACAATTCATACATGAAAAGTCGTTTTTATTGGCAGAGCCGGCGTTCACAACCGAGCAAAACGACGCATTCAAAGTCCAAATACTCGATAACAATAATTTTTTGGACTCTTTAATGTGCCCGCTCCATAAGGCCGCTATAAGAACCAAACACATTATTGGAGAATATGAATCTTATGAAAACATACAAGATTTTCGCCCCGTCACTGAAAAAGAACGGAAAAAAATGGTCCTCTTAGAAAAAAATCTCGATTTTTGTGTTTTAAAATCGAGAATTGATTTCCCATCACAAAGAGACGGAAACGAAAATAACTCAACTGCGACAAGCGGTTCAAGCTGCGGTTCTTTTGGCGATATACCAGAAACATACACCAAACAATTCAGAAAACAAGACACTGCCATCAAAAAAGATGCTGCTAAACTAAAACAACCCGTTATACAGTTTCCAACCATCGACATGCGAAACGAATTTTCTATTCACTGGACACGCGGCGACAAAAACTGCAAAGACAATTCATTTACATTAAAACATGCCAAAAAATTTTCCATGAATCATTTTAAATACGATTTTGAACGATACGCCGAACTCGTAGATGACGGTTTCAAGTCCAAAAATGCTTTCAATCAAATGATACAAGAACTACAGTCCGAATCAGAAGATTGGTACGAAATAAACTACGCGGATGGACTGGAAATGAAAAAGGCATTCGAATCGGAATATGCGTTGCAACAAAAAAAAAGAGTTTCGTCAGAAGATATACGTCATCTATTCTTCCAATCGGTCGAAACACCGTCCATACAAGTCACATTTCAATCCCAACCCATCGAAAGTAGATACGGCAACACAACAGTACGAGAAACATTGGGTATCGATTCAAGACTTTTAATCGCTAAAAATTTCAAAAAATTAGATTGCCCACCCATCTGCATACCATCCATTAAACGAGAAGGTAAATCCGATTTCCACTGCGTCTATTTTGAAGGCCCAAACGCAATGGGCCAGCTCAACAAGTGGGCCACCATTGTCATTGTCAGAGAAAATCAAAGAGAAGAATACGCCAGGAGATACGCTTCGCCACACACGTTCATTGTCTCGCTTTCCATGCGCAAAAAAAGAACGATTCTTACCGACGCCGCCAATGTATACGGATATTCAGCCGGAGATTCTAAATATTACTGCTGGAGAATCGCCAATTGGCTACACACATTGTGGAAAACACCCGCCGGGAAAAGAAGGTGTGTCATCATGGATGACCAAGTGGCACCATTTGGCCATCAAGTGCCTATATACTCCAGAAACAGAGCGTTTAAACCAAAAAGCACGAAATTTAGCTATTATAATACGGCATCGGGAAACCAAAACAATGACCAATATAAATTCAGAACCACCATTTTTGACAGACAAGGCAGAAATATGATGTATTCCGGGAATTCAAGATGGTACCTCACACACGCCGCCACATTTATGTATATGAATCAAGTGTGTGATATCATGGACGCTGGCATCGTTTGTATGACATCCACCGTGTCACAACAAGACTTTCCACTCAGCAATAATCCTAAATCAAACTGTGTCTGGTTTGTTGATTTGTATAAAATGAACGCCGCCCTACACACCAGAAATCAACACCATATAGAAACATCCATACATCCCGCATATCAAGCCGGAGAAGACCTATTCATGCACATGATTCATAAAAATAGAAATATACGCTCCGTCAACCTAAACACTATACGATGGAGAAGCGAAACTACAGGCGGGGGGACCTGTGGAAGAGGAGGGATAAAACCATTTCAACCCATCGTCAAATATCACGAACTCTCCACAGTTTTACACTTTAATCCAGGAGACGTAACCATGCGAAAAGTCTCCAAAATGCCAAAATTAACAAAGGGAACAAAACCAGTCAGAGAACTTTTAAAAACGTGGGGAGCGGACAGAGTTGTATACAAAACAGTAGGCGGGTGTAAAGAACAGTTGAGCGAAATATGGGTGGAAAAAAACGGCGTTATATTTCACGCGAATATAGACGACGCCGAAGAACCATGTTGGTTTGGCGACGAAGATATTAAAGATTCCAAACTTTCAGTCAAAAATGCATACGCACCACGCCATATATTTACAGCCGTTGCCGTTCAACTATTAGCAATGTGTATAGGTGTCTCGGGACGAGTTAAACGCAAGACACCCGCTACTGTACGACAAACTCCACAGAGACAACAAGGCGAATCAAAAGGAGAAGACTCTGACAAAAATGACTATTCAGACATGAGAGTAGCTGAACTTAAAGCAGAAATGAACAAAAGAGGGTTGACCACTGTTGGGAAAAAAGCCACCATGATTGCAAGGTTAGAAGAAGACGATGCCGACGACGATTGGCTGTACGATGTTGTTGAAGATGAGGAAGAAGAGGAGGTATGGCACGCTCCTAAAGTTGGCGACAGAATACGTATCAAATACAAAGGACCTGGTGAATTTTATAACGGTGACATTGTGGAAAAGAGCAAAAAACAAATTGTAGTAGAATTCGACGATGGAGATGAAGAGACATTCAAGCTCTCCACTTTCTCAAAAAAATATTGGAATAAAACATGGTGGTACATATAACAAATTTTATATTCTTTAAATATTATATTTTCACAAAAATCCGTCATAAAAAATAGAACGAATATAAACCTGGTCTGTTTTATACAAATGTCTGTCACGATTAAACAATGTCCTCTTGGAAAAGGTATATTTGCGGCCGAATTTATCGTTGAAAACCAAATTGTTTGGACATTGGAAGGTGTACCTGTTGATAAACCCACGAGAAGCACCATTTACATAGGAAACGGCCAACATGTAGACGACCCACATGGTATTTATTTTAATCATTCATTCAACCCAAATTGTAAAATAGATGGCCGGCGCGTATTATCGTTGGTAGATATACAAAAAGGAGATGAGTTGACATTTGATTATACCATTAATGAACCAAAAATAGCAAGTCCTTTCGAGGTTAGCGATGGTCGTTGGGTGAAATAGTTAAAATCGCGTCACCTTTACAGTTAAGCGCAGCATTAGAGTTTTTTTCTAACAAATGACTTTGGTCATACTCTGGGGTCTTTGCGAATGTAATATTCTTTGGGATGCCTTTTGATTTTTGGAAAAAAACAGGTTTTTTTTCTTCGGCTTTATAGGCGGTCGTGGACTGTGGGACAGTTTTTACAAGTACACAACTACTACGACGCAGCCAGTCTTTATCGGAGTATGGTATTTGAGTTAAATTATTTATAATAGTTACCTTTATTTTTCTCTTACATTGTATATATTCTCTTAATTCTTTAATAAATAATCCTTTTCGTCCATTTAAAGGGAAAAGCGTTAGAGTTTTTTCTGAATGAAATTTGTATCGGATAGACATTTTATAACGATTGCAATACTTTTATATAGCGATTAGCGAACTTTAAAAAATCTGACAGCAATGATTTCGCTAAAATTTAAGCGAACTTTAAAAAATCTGACAGCAATGATTTCGCTAAAATTTTAGCGAACTTTAAAAAATCTGACAGCAATGATTTCGCTAAAATTTAAGCGAACTTTAAAAAATCTGTCAGCAATGATTTCG
>Ga0315315_10004958_pt1 | contig 12270 bp, 7 predicted proteins | sample M140m3416metaG_FD_203699 | JGI IMG/M metagenome (GOLD analysis project Ga0315315, IMG submission 203699) | Ammonia-oxidizing marine archaeal communities from Monterey Bay, California, United States - M1 40m 3416 | ecosystem: Environmental > Aquatic > Marine > Intertidal zone | place: USA...
ACGGATTACCTGGAAATTCAGTACGTTAGAGAAACTGTTAACGGTTATGGAATCAACACTGAGTAACTGCACGGCGGATTATGGTATCCGCACCAAGATCAACTGGAAGCAATCGGACGGCAGTCCAGCGGCAGAACTGCACACAAAACGTAAAAACTCACTGGATCTGATCCTCTACGTTCCATCCGGATCGGTCACCATTGGAGCCATCGCTGAATTCGGAATCGAACAGGTAATCACTCCTCACCGCAACGGAACCGACGCAGTGAAAATTCGCTTCGACGGAATCAGTCAGGTGTCATCCGGTTTCAAGCGTTGGCTGAGATCTGCAACGGAATGAACACTGAAATCATCAGGCAAGGCAACATTTGACCCGCATGAATATCCCTACGAAAAATCTGCAAACTCAATCCCCTGTCCAGGTGCGCTATAACACACATGGTGCAGTTCCGCAGAAACGGTGCCAGCACCTATTCGTCTCGGTCGGCCATTCCAATAAATAGGCGGGACGAATTCGTAGATTGCCATCCAGCCGTCGGTGTCTGCGCCGCGGAAGCAGTTGTGAATCTGTTTCTTCCGTGCGTGTGTGGGGATACAATCTGGTTGGCGGGTCCAGAACCCTTCTTCGACATTGCAGCAGGGAAGGCATCAGCAGCGCCGGTTGCCATTACTGCAACGAGCAGCCGCGTCAAAACACAGAAAGATCATTCGCCCGGACTGCAAAGAAGCCACAACAGCCCGATCGCTGCGTCATACAGACGATTGTGAGGCCAGCAGTTTGTCGACTTCGTTGCTCACGATCACACCATAATTCACTGCCCCCAACCAACCGGACATGATGATCCCCACCGATCCGGCGTGAAACAGACCACCAACCTGCTTCGGCAAGTCCTGACTGACCTTGAGTCCCTCGAACTTTGTCCCAAACGACGACCCGGCAGTATGGCGTGTATATCGTTCAAATGTTCGAGGAGTTGCAGCTTCGATGTGATCGAGTTTGGATCGAATATCAGGAACGTAGCGTTCCAGACAGCTCAATGTATCCTGTTCCAATTCACGTTTGGCTGTCTGATATTCTTCCTCAGACAAACCGGCCCAGTCACGATAGTTTGCGTTCGTTGATGACACAATCAGCCAGCGATCACTGCCGGGACGTGTTTGAGGGTAATAAAAGCTGAATGTTCGGCTACTGACCTGCATACTCAGAATGGCATCGATATCGAATCCGGAGTGCTCCGAATGAAATAAGAGATCACCAACGCTTTTGTCGAATCCCTCGCCGGGTTTCAGGCCCATGTAAACCTGGCAACTGCTGCTGTTGAGCCGTACGTTACGAGTGTCTTTGACGAAGCTGGAATCAAAGTGCTGTTCTCCCACCAGATTCAGAATCGTGGAACGGACGTTGGCGTTACTAACGACGGCACGACATCCAATGCGCCGCCCATTTACAACAACTGCCTGTACCTGTTGATTGGCATCGACTTCGATCTTTTCCACCAGTGTACGAATTCGCAGATCAACTCCATTCGCCAGAAGTTCGTCCTTCATCTTGCCGATCAGAGCATCGGTTCCGCCTTCAAATGTGAAGACACCCTTGTGCATGAAGTTGCTAAACACGATACCATAGGTAATCGCAGGATCGTCCAGCGTTGAACCATTGGCGTAAGTGATAGGTTCCATCAGCAATCGCACCACATCATCCCGACCAGGGAAGAACTGATCAAATAGCTGCCGTGTTGTTTTTTCCTGATCGTCGTAGAAGTTCATGCTGCGAGCAGCATTGAAGAATCCGTCAATTTTCTCTGGTGCGATTGAAAAATCTTTGGCAAGGATCCTGGTAAAATCCTGGCGGTCGAATGTTGTTCGCAGAGAGAACTGAGGATTTTCGAAGCGAATTTCTTTCAGCTGCACGATGGAATCGGCAATGTCTTTCGACCAGTACTTGCGGCAACTCTTGATCATCCCGATTGGAAAACCATGCAGCGAGATGTCAAAGATGTGTCCGCCTCGACGCTTAAACCAGGTGGCCATCCCACCCAGCTGATAATGATGTTCCAACAGTAAAACGGAATACCCCTGTCGGGCGAGAATATTTGCGCTCGTCAGACCGGCCAGACCGCTGCCAATTACGACGACGTCGTATTCGTCTCGAGCATTCTTAAGAAAGTCCTTCGGCATACCGGATTCAATGATGTGGGGGGGGGGAAAGAGAGACAGGAATCTGCAGGCTGAATTCCTGCGACGACGAGTGACCAGCGGGTTACGCAAGTTGCACATGGACAGGAGCAGATCGTTCCGTCAGTATCTTTTTGGTGGCAGCGGCCGACGATTCTGAAAATGCCTCTGCCGCCTGACGGACCGCGCCACCACTGAACAATATTTTAAATGCGAAACCAGAACATCCCATAGTCAACACTTCCGCTGCCTCGATAAACACACATCATCCGTCAAATCAGTCGAGCTTTCTGCAGATATATAACGGTGATGAAAGGGGTTAAGAGCCGGGCACTGTGACAGGCTGACCCGCTTCTTTCCAGCCACGAAACCCGCCATCCATAGAAATCACGTTGGTGTATCCCATCAGCTGCAGGTTCAACGCTGCCAGTGCCGATCGGTAACCACCACCGCAATACAGAATCAGTTCGGTAGACGTATCATCAAAATGCTGCTCGACGTCACGTTCAATTACACCTTTGCCAAGGTGCAAAGCACCAGGGACATGGCCTCTGGCAAATTCGCTCTCTTCACGGACATCCAGCAGAACGAATCCATCACCAGTGGCGCGGCGTTCAACGACGTCCTGCACAGTGCACTCACGAACCTGACCACGAGCACGGTCCACAATTTGAAGAAAACGACTCGAATGGACATCCGCCATTTTGCTGCTCACTGAAGACGAAACGGGGGCGGCATTCTATCGCCGCAGGATCAGGATGGAAGACAGCACGCGGCAAGAAGTGTCGTCATTGGGACACCACTTTGAAAAAGAATCGACTGCACCCAAAAACCATTGTGATCTGCAGGGTTGTTTGAGAAATCAACCGCTTCAAGCTGGCGGGCTATGGACGTGGACATTGGTCTACTGCCCTCAGCAGATGGTTTACCCCCATCACCGGCATAACCAAACTTGCCAGTTGCAGGTTCAGCATAGACGTGTCAGACTAAAGCGTGGATTTCTGCATTTTCTCGTGCATCATATAAGAATCCACCAGTCAATCGATTTCTGACGGTCGATTTACGCCTCAATGCGTTGTCTGTCCTCTCGATCCATTCTCCCTGATGACTCACACCATGCACCAGTGTTGTTTGATCTCTGTTTTTCTCGCCAGCACGTTTTTCGCAACGGTCTCCGCTGACGAGACTATGGTGAGTTTTTACCGAGAGATTCGTCCGATCTTCCAGAGTCAGTGCCAGGGATGTCATCAGCCGGCCAAGCAAGCTGGTGCGTATGTGATGACGGACTTCGACAGACTTCTGGCCGGTGGCCAATCCGAGTCAGCCGCCATCGTTCCCGGTAAACCAGACGAAAGTTATATCGTAGATCTCATCACACCGGTCGACGGTGAATCTGAGATGCCCAAAGGAAAGTCGCCGCTGTCGCAGCCGGACATCGAGTTGATCCGCAAGTGGATTAAAGAAGGCGCGAAAGACGACACGCCTGACGTCGCCAAAAACAGGTATGATGCAGACCATCCCCCTGTTTACCTCCGTCAACCGATTGTCACGTCGATTGACTACTCACCCGACGGATCTCTGCTGGCCGTTTCTGGTTTTCATGAAGTCCTGTTGCACAATGTAGATGGCAGTGGACTGGCAGCTCGACTTATCGGCCAGTCGGCACGAATTGAATCCATCAGTTTTTCACCAGATGGAAAACGACTTGCTGTTACCGGAGGAATGCCCGAACGATCGGGGGAACTTCAGATTTGGGACGTCTCAACACACACACTACAGCTTTCGATTCCTCTCACGTATGACACGATCTATGGAGCCAGCTGGTCTCCGGACGGTTCACTGATCGCCATTGGCTGTACCGACGCTACCGTCCGAGCGTTCAATTCAGAATCGGGTGACCAGGTATTTATGAACGGAGCTCACGCAGACTGGGCTCTGGGTACCGTATTTTCTGCAGATGGTTCGCACCTGGTTTCTGTCGGTCGTGACATGACCACCAAACTCTACGACATACCGACTCAACGATTCATTGATAACGTCACATCGATTACGCCAGGGGCACTCAAAGGCGGTATTGGCGCATTGGCTCGACATCCCGAACGGGATGAAGTTCTGGTCGGTGGTTCCGATGGCACACCACGTATCTATCGGATGCACCGGCAAACCAAACGTGTCATCGGCGATGATGCGAATCTACTGCGACGCTATCCAGCCATGCGCGGCCGCATCCATTCTGTCGCATTTGCAGGCGATGGGAAAACCGTGGCCTGCGCAAGCAGCCTGAATGGCAAGGGACAGGTATTTGTCTACGCTAGTGAGTACGACAGTACAATCAGTGAAAACTTTAAAAAGATCCTTGAGAAACGAGTGCAGAGCTGGAATGCGGAAGAACGCAAAGCCTACGAAGACTATGTGACCATGGGTGCTGGCATTATCAGTCAGACAAACCTGCCCACCGCCATCTACGCTGTCGCCTACTCGCCGGATGGAAGTCTCGTTGCGGCTGCCGGTGCTGATGGCCTGATCCGCATGATCAATCCGGTTGCTGGTTCAATTGTGCGAGAACTGAAACCGGTCACCATTGATGAAAGCGCAGCGGCTTCCGCCGAAATTGTGGCTGCAGAATCCAACGTCGACCTCGATGCGTTATCAGAAAATGAAAAACTGCCTGAAGGACGGACATTGGCTTCGATCGAAGTTTCACCACCAGTTGCCAAACTGCATGGACCGTGGAGTTATCAGCAGTTGCTTGTTACCGGAATTCTGGATACCGGCGATCGAGTCGACGTCACCCGAATGTCTCAATTCAGTTTGCCTGAAACAGCCGGAAAGATCACCCCTGCGGGGCAACTGAATGCCAGCAGCGATGGAATATCCACTGTGGTTGTTGAGGCCGGCGGCCACGTTCTGGGTGTCCCGCTGGTTGCTGAAAGCACCAGCGATGAGAAACCGATTAGCTATCTTCAGGACGTCATGCCGGTAATCTCTCGACTGGGATGCAATGCTGGCACCTGTCACGGATCCAAAGACGGAAAGGAAGGATTCAAGCTTTCGCTACGAGGCTATGACCCCATCTACGATGTCCGGGCATGGACCGATGACCTCAAAGCACGCCGCATTAATCTGGCATCCCCGGACAACAGTCTGCTACTGCTCAAAGCCACTGGCACGGTACCTCACGTTGGAGGCCAGTTGACCACACCCGGTTCCAAGTACTACCAGATCCTGCGCCGCTGGATTGCCGAAGGAGCGAAACTTGATCTCGACGGAGCACGTGTCGTTGCCATCACACTCGAACCTCACAACCCGGTCGTCCAGACCATCGGCGCTCGACAACAGATGCGTGTGATCGCCTCTTACTCTGACGGCACGACTGGTGACGTCACTGCAGAATCGTTTTTGAGCAGTGGTAACACGGATGTCGCCGCAGTCAATCGTGATGGTGTCATCACAACCTTGCGCCGAGGAGAAGCTCCTGTACTGGCCCGGTTCGAAGGATCATATGCAGCTACAACAATCACAGCGATGGGTGACCGCACCGGTTTCGAATGGGAACAACCCGAGAGCTGGGGACGAATCGATGAACTCGTCGCGAGCAAATGGGAACGCATGAAAATCCGTCCGTCCCAAATCTGTACCGATGCAGAGTACATCCGACGTATTTTTCTTGACCTCACAGGCCTGCCTCCAACAGCTGATCAGGTAAAGTCATTCCTTGCCGACAAACGCGAATCAAAGTTGAAACGTGACGAACTGGTCGATCAGCTCATTGGTTCTGAAGCCTACATAACTCACTGGACCAACAAGTGGGCCGACCTGCTGCAGGTGAACAGCAAGTTCCTGGCAAAAGAGGGAGCTTCCGCGTTCCGAAACTGGATTCGCGGGCATGTGGAAACCAATACACCTTACGACAAATTCTGCCGTGAGATCCTCACTGCCACCGGATCGAATAGAGAAAACCCGGCAGCCTCCTACTACAAAATTCTTCGAGAACCAGATGAGTTGATGGAAAACACTACGCATCTGTTCCTGGGGGTGCGATTCAATTGTAACAAATGCCACGACCATCCGTTCGAACGATGGACTCAGGATCAGTACTATGAAACGGCTGCGTTTTTTGCTCAGGTCGGCTTAAAGAAAGACGACGAAAGTGGTGATCGGCGGATCGGTGGTACTGCTGTTGAAGGGGCAAAACCGCTGTACGAAGTGGTATTCGACAAAGCCACCGGTGAAGTCACGCACGATCGCACGGGCGATGTGTCAGCTCCCGCGTTTCCATACGACGTGGAATTCACTTCAGATGACGGAGCATCCAGACGGCAGCAACTGGCAGGCTGGATTACATCACCTGACAACGAATACTTTGTGAAAGGCTACGTCAATCGCATCTGGGGTTACATGCTGGGAACCGGCCTGATCGAACCGCTCGATGACGTGCGAGCCGGCAACCCGGCCTCCAATCCGGAACTCCTTGACTATCTGGCCAACCGCTTTATTGAATCCGGATTCAACGTGCGAGACCTCACACGCGAAATTGTCACCAGCCGAACGTATCAGCTGTCAGTAGCATCCCACGAATGGAACGAAGATGACCAGCTGAACTTCTCGCATGCAAAGGCTCGACGTCTTCCTGCGGAAGTACTTTATGACACGATCTATGCGGTCACCGGAGCGAAGATGAATATCCCAGGTGTTCCGGAAGGCACACGAGCTGCCGCCCTGGCCGATGCGGCAACCAGCCTACCGGATGGTTTTCTGGCAAGCCTCGGACGCCCCGTTCGCGAAAGTGCCTGCGAGTGCGAGCGTTCATCTGAACTGCAGCTCGGACCAGTCATGGCGCTCATGAATGGCGCGACAGTGAGCGACGCAATCAGCGACTCTGAAAATGCGATCGCCAGACTACTGAGTGAAAACGATAACAACACGGATGTTATTAACGAAATCTTCCTGCGAATCCTGAACCGCCCGGCTCGAGCAGCAGAAGTTCAGGCCACTTTGGATATCGGAGGCGGCATCAACGCACAGCACGATGCACTCGTCGAGGAATTGGCAGACTACGAAGAACAAATTGCGCCCGAGTTAGAACGCCGCGTAAAGGCCAGAGAAGATGCGATCGCTGCAGCCACTGCGGATCTGGCATCGTACAGGAATGAGATCGCGCCCAAGGAGGCGGAACTGGACCGGAAGCAGAAAGAAGAGGTCGCTCGGTTAACGGCTGAGCTGACCGCTTTCGATCAGGACTCACTTCCAAAAGAACTGGAAACATTCCAATCCGAATACCAAAGATCCGGAACATGGATTCCACTGGATCTGGCAGACCTGAAGACGGATGGCGAAACAAAGCTGACAAAGCTGGAAGACCGCTCGATCCTCGCAGATAAACGTTCTACCACGGCTCTCAAATACACAGTGAAGGCAAACGTGCTGCTGAGCCGAATTACGGCTATTCGCTTGGATATGTTGACGCACGAATCGCTGCGTGGATTTGGTCCCGGTCTGGCAGACGATGGCAATCTGGTGCTGACAGAACTTGTCGCCAAATGGGCTCCCTCATCTGCTCCCGACCAACCCCAGAACCTGGCATTTGGTAAGGCAGAAGCAACGTTTAGCCAGCAGGAAGGCTACCCCGTTGAGGAAGCAGTTGATAACAATCGTGAGCAAAATAGAAATGGCTGGGGATTGTCGGGAGGCACCGGAAAACCACAATCCGCAGTATTCCATCTGAAAGAGCCGTTGAAGCTGACCGAAGCTGCGGAATTGACATTTGTGCTGGAGCAATTGCACCGTGATCGCAAGCACGCGATTGGCCGATTCCGCATCTCAGTCACAGATGATCCAAATCCAGCCCTCAACGGTGTGCCACATGAAATTGACCGAATTCTGTCAGTCGTGCAATCCGCCAGAACCGATCAGCAAAAACAGCAGCTGGTGAGGTGGTTCCCGAGCCAGTCAGAAGGTCGTGGGCAGTTGACCTCGGCACTTGGAAAGAGCAAATTACCTCGCCCGGTCAACTCCGGCATTACCGCACGAGAATCAAGGATCGTACTGGAAAGCCAGCCACTGACCAGAGATCCTCATTTGGTTCGTCTGGAACGAGCTGTTAGACTGAGTGAAGCACAACTGACAAACCTGCGTTTCACCATGGCTCAGGACCTTGCCTGGGCACTGGTGAACAGCCCATCATTCCTGTTCAATCGGTGAAAATAGTCCAGTCATTTGTGATAGGCTGGTCGGCGATGATTTCGCCGGTGATCGTTGAACAACCTCTGTATTCAGGAACACACCATGATGATTCGCATTCCCGGTCAGTCCGGAAAAGACTTGTGTGATTCCAATATTGGTGTCACTCGCCGCGATGTTCTTCGAGTCGGTGGCAGCAGCATGCTGGGAATGTCACTCGGAGCTATGCTGCAGGCGAAGTCAGCTCAGGCTGGAGAATCGACAAGTGGAGGCTGGGGAAAAGCGAAGAGCGTCATCCTCTGCTATCTGCAGGGCGGCCCAAGTCATCTCGACCTGTGGGATCCCAAAGAAGGCACACCTGACAACGTAAAGTCAGTTTTCAAGCCGATTGATACAAAAATCCCAGGAGTGCAGTTTACAGAACTGTTGCCTCAACTGGCGCAAGTGATCGATAAGGCGACGCTTATTCGGTCGATGGCTTACACACCGAACGGATTATTCAATCACACTGCAGCCATCTACCAAATGATGACCGGCTACACGACGGACAAAGTCAGTCCATCAGGACAGCTGGAACCACCCAGCCCGAAAGATTTTCCAAACTTCGGCTCAAATATCATTCGCTTGAAGCCACCGACGGTTCCCATGCTGCCCTTTGTGATGCTGCCACGTCCGCTGCAGGAAAGCAATGTCGTTGGTAAAGCCGGGACAGCTGGCTTCCTGGGCAAGGCCTACGATCCGTATTATCTGTATCCTTCGGGCGGAGATATGGATATGAAAAAGATGGAACGTATCAATGTGTCTGATCTGGAAATGCGAGCTGACGTCTACGGTGGCAGGATGCAGCGTCGAGCGAAACTGCGAGACGTTATCAACAAGGGGATGCCGGAAGTTGAAAAAGCAGTCAAAGACTACAACCTCAACGAGTATTACGAACAGGCGTTGACTCTGATTTCATCCGGGCGAGCTCGTGACGCTTTCGCAATCGAACAGGAACCTCGCGATCTGCGGGATCGTTACGGCCGCAATACATTTGGCCAATCCTGTCTGTTGGCTCGCCGACTGGTAGAAGCAGGTACTCGAGTTGTCGAAGTCGTTTGGCCCAAAGTCGCCAATAGCGACAATCATTCGTGGGACGTACACGCTGACCTATCGCGTCGCATGAAGAACCAGTCCGGCCCTATGCTGGACAACGGTCTGGCAACATTGATTGGCGATCTGGATGAACGCGGCCTGCTGGAAGAAACACTCGTTGTAGCAGTCGGTGAATTTGGTCGGTCTCCTCAACGAGGTGTCAGTACATCGGGCAACTCCAATTCTGATGACGGACGCGATCACTGGCCGTACTGTTACACAGCTCTGGTGGCAGGTGCAGGCATTAAACGTGGATACGTTCACGGCAAGAGCGATCAAACGGCATCCGCACCTTTAGAAGACCCGGTCCATCCAGGCCAGCTTCTCGCGACAATTTACGAGAGCTTTGGAATCGCTCCGGACACGATCATGAGAAACCATCTCAATCAACCACGCGAACTTGTTAAGGCGGAATCTGTTCCAGCACTGTTTGCGTAGGTCAAAGGTTTTAGCAAGTTTCGATATCTTGAATCGTAAGCAGTAGACATTACCCGCAAGCTTGTCAGTCAGCTGGCAACCATTGCTTACGGTGTGGACAATGTCCCTCTGGCATTCATTAAAGATCCAGGCAGGCAAACCCATCCGTAATTTCCACACCAGGCCATTCGGGATCACCCTCCCTTCTCAGCCATCGGCAAGATCTGCCGCACAGCTGTCGACGAAAAGTCGTCATAATCGCGATATTCGTTTGGGCCATCGCTGACAAATCGCCGAATTAAAGCATGACGCCGGCCAACAGAAGAATCTCTTCGGAGAGTCATGCCACTGGGCGGCACAGTGAATCGAAGGGGGCTTCGATTCTGCTGATTGAAATTTCGCATCGAATTTCGACGTCGGGGGCGGCGTCTGGATTCGGTGTGGTCGCGATTGCTTTTGGGGGCGACATGCACAAACCGATACATCGGTCTGCGCACAGACTGCTGAGTCTGTTGTGTGTCGTGGCTTGCTTGCCGCTGGGCACATCAGCCACTGCCCAGATCTCAATAGCTGAAATGGCCAAACGCGTTGGCATTTCGATTGAAGCCGAAGGAAAATCCGGATCCAGACTCCGAGACAACTGCATCAATCAACTGCCGTGGAGACAGATGTCCGTATCCAGCCAGAAACGAGTCCGCAAAGTACTGGACAATTGTGCTCAGTACCGGCATTTACCCGAACTCCAGTACAACGTCCGTGAAGACATCTACAGATACCTGGTCGACCACCCGGACGTCACCGTCAGTACCTGGCGAGTGATGGGAATTTCAAAGATACAGATGTGGCAGACAGGAGCCATGGAATTCGAAGCCACTGCTCCGGACGGATCCATCGGGCTGGCCGATATTCTGTATCGAGACAAAACCCAGTGCCTGATGCTTTGCGATGGCACATACAGTAGTCCGTTGTTACCAAAACCGATCTCAGCCGCCGGTTTGGTATGGTTGAGATACGTTCATCAACCGACAAAGGATAACAAGACTGTACTGCGGCAAAAGCTGGATGTATTTATTGCTTTCCCAACCATAACCGGACGAGCGATGGCAATGCTGGTATCGCCTGTCACCAATGTCATGATGGATCGCAATGCATTTGAGATTTCACTTTATGCCCGTATGATGTCGCAAGCAGCAGAGAACGATCCCGTTTGGATCGAAGAACTCGCTGCACAGATGGACGGCGTTTTGCCACAACGCCGCAAAGAGCTTTCAGCATTAGTGCGTCCCGTTGAGACTGCCCGTGACCGCACCACGGCGGTCTCCGGACGCACACCCCAAAAACAGTCTCCTGCTCGCAAGTTCCACGCCTCGAAGTTAGATGTTCATCGAACGGTCGTGGTCTCAACCGCTCTTCAACAGGCACTGCCCTCCGTAGGTGCGGATGAAGACCCACAAGTTAAACTAAATCCGGCCATTCCGCATTCCAGCAGAATGACCTGCCTTCAGGTGCCGGGCAAGCAGAAGGAATCATCAGAGGATCTGAAAACTGTTCCGGCCGCTAAGCCGCTTAAGATCAAACAATGATTCACCCGACTCGCAGCAAAGTGGCCACTTCGCTACGGTAGTCCGCTATACGAACGACCGTTGCCTTTGCCACACGTGCCATGAAAAACGATGACGGAATTGAATCGACTGAACTCACCATGCTGGGCACCGAATCCAAGTGTTCCTACCTACCAGGCCGGGTATCTCAGTTTGAACATCGCTGGGTAGACTCACTGTCGAACGAACGATTCGAATCGCTGTTAGCTCGTGGCTGGAGACGATTCGGCCGTGCTCTGTTTCGCCCCATGTGCCAGCAGTGTCTGGAATGTCGAAGCCTGAGGATTGAGCTGCCTCGGGCGCGACTTTCAAAAAGCCAGCGTCGATGTCGTAATCAAAATACCGACGTGCGAGTAGTCGTACAGCCTCCATCCATGACTGCCGACCACATCCGGCTGTACAACGACTATCACCAGGACATGCACGAGCGGCGTGGCTGGCCATACCGTCAAACAACGGAGGATGACTACTACCAGTCATTTATCGATGGCCACTTCGATTTTTCCCGCGAATTCCTGTATCTGCGAGATGACCAGCTCATCGGGATTGGCATGGTGGACATGACGGATCGGGTCCAGTCAAGTATTTACTTCATTCACGATCCGCAATGGCGCGATCTCGGGCCAGGTACGTTTTCCGTTTTGAGCGAAATTGAAGTCGGTCGCGAAGCCAGCCGCGACTATCAATACATGGGCTATTACATTCGTGATTGTGGCTCGATGAGCTACAAAAACCGGTTTGAACCTCACCAAATCCTGAGGGA
>Ga0315315_10004961_pt1 | contig 12265 bp, 11 predicted proteins | sample M140m3416metaG_FD_203699 | JGI IMG/M metagenome (GOLD analysis project Ga0315315, IMG submission 203699) | Ammonia-oxidizing marine archaeal communities from Monterey Bay, California, United States - M1 40m 3416 | ecosystem: Environmental > Aquatic > Marine > Intertidal zone | place: USA...
ATGCAATCACACCAGTTTCAGTGACATCAGTACCTTTAGTTTCACCTTCTTTACTTAACCTTAGGCCGATAGTTGCCTTAATAACGCTAAACACAATGTAAGCTACTATAAAAACAAATACGTTAACTGAAAGTACTCCAATTAGCTGTGAACTGAAAACTGCATCTGAATTTGTTGCTGGAACTATTAATGTTCCCCAAATTCCTGCAAATAAGTGTGCTGGTATTGCACCTACTACATCATCAATCTTTAATGAAAATAATAGTTTAGTACCATAAACTACAATTAAACCACCCACTGCACCAATTAATATAGCTGCGAAAGGTGATGGAGCTAATGGTTCAGCTGTAACTGCAACTAATCCACCAATACATCCATTTAACATTTGAATTACATCTGTTTTACCAAAATGTAATCTTGTAATTACAGCGGCACCCATTACACCACCAGCACCAGCTAAAAATGTATTAATAAAAATTGTTGATACTGCTATAGCATCATCAGCAGTTCCCATAGCTAATTGTGAACCACCGTTGAAACCAAACCAACCTAACCATAAAATAAAAACTCCAATTGTAACTAATGGTATTGATGAGGCAGCAAATGGTTTAAGTGGAGCTGGAACACCAGACTTTGTAAATCTTCCAAGTCTAGGACCAATAATCATAGCACCAGCTAAAGCTGCAGCACCTCCAGTTGAGTGTACTAAAGTCGAACCAGCAAAATCAGAAAAACCTAATTCTGCTAACCAACCTCCACCCCACTGCCAACCCATTACGATTGGATAAATAATTCCTGAAAGTATTGCTGCGAATACGAAAAACGGCCATAATTTAATTCTTTCTGCCATCGTACCTGAAACAATAGAAACTGTTGTTGCACAGAACACCATTTGGAAATACCAATCAGAACCATCTGCATAACCTGTGTCTACTGCACTGGCATCAGACCATGGTATGAATTTACCAATATATCCACCTTCTGGAATACCATAAGCTAAGTTATAACCTACCATCCAGAACATAATTCCTGCAATTGAAAATAAACCTATATTTTTTGCACAGATAACGGATACACTTTTTGATGTAACCATTCCTGACTCTAACATTGCGAACCCAGCCGCCATAAACATCACTAAGAAACCACAAATTAGAAATAACAAAGTATTAAATATAAAACCCACTTCAGCAGATACTGTGGTATTTGCCATTCCTGCACTACTCATATTTAATAAAAAAATTAAACTAATAAGTGGTGCACTTATTTTTTTTAATAATTTAGTCATAAGACCTCCCGTTTAATGAGAGATTTTATAAATTGATGAATTTTAAAAACTAACGCTGATTAGGAAAATGGGGTATGCAGTGTTTGCATATAGAAACAGCCTTAATACTTATATTTAAATATTAAGGCTGTCTAAAAAAGTTTTATTTATTGAATACTTCTTTTAAAGCTTTGGCAGGTAAGAACTTAACCTTTTGTGATGCAGCTATTTGAATTTGCTCACCAGTTCTAGGATTTCTTCCAACTCTTGCTTTTCTTTTAGCTACTTTGTAAGTACCAAATCCAGCAATTTTTACTGAGTCATCACCTTTTAAAGCATCTAAAATAGTGTTGGTAATTGTATCAAAAGTTCTTTCAGCATCTGCTTTACTTAGATTTAAAGCCCCTGAAAGCTTAACTATTAATTGTTTTTTGTTCATTTTAGCTCCGGTTTTATTGATTAATTGTATGTTTCAAAAAAACTTAGTGAAATCAACCTTTTTTTTAGTAGGTATAACTTTTAAACCTACAATATATGGTGTTATATTAAATAAACGTTGATTTTATTAAGTTTTTTGATTCTTATTGATTTAATCTATTTAAATAATCCAAGGTCTTTTAAATCATTAAAAGTTGTAAAAAACATTAAAGATATCAATAAAAACATTCCGATTCGAAAAAAACCTTCTTGGGTTTTTTGTGATAAAGGCCTGCCTAAAACTTTTTCAAAAGCATAAAACATTAAGTGTCCACCATCTAACATTGGAATAGGAAATAGGTTAACTAGGCCTAGGCTTATTGAAATATAAGCCATCATACTAATGAAAGCGAGTAAACCAATATCAGCAACTTGACCTGAAATCTTAGCAATTCTTATAGGCCCACCTAATTGTGATGTATCAGCTTTTCCAACAATCATGCCACCTATATATTTTAATGATGAAATACTTACATAATATACCTCATTCGCGGCATGCAATAATGACTGAGCAGGACCGAGTTTTACATGGTTGAACTCATTATTATATGCACCAAGTTTTATCCCAATCATTCTTTTATTAATTGAATTACCTAAATTATCTTCACTTAAAACTATAATAGGTTTTATTTTCAATAAAAATTCATCATAAGATCTCTTTACTTTAAAATCGATAAAGTTATCTGTAGACATTGTGATAAATTTTGAGACATCCATAATACTTTCAACATTATTACCATCGATTTCTAAAATAATATCACCTTCTTTGAGTCCTCCAATCATTGCGGGACTATCTTTTTGAACTTCATTAATAACAGCTGGAGTAAAATCTTTACCAATAAATGTATAAATTGAAAAGAAAATTACCAAAGCTAATAAAAAATTAGCTAAAGGCCCACCAAAAACAATTAATGTTCTTTGATATAGAGGTTTTAAAGTAAATAACTTTTGCTGATCCTCTTCACTATATTTTTTTAATATTTCTTCATGATCAGCTTGAGAATATACATTTCGATCACCAAAAAACTTAACATACCCTCCAAGTGGGATCCAACAAATCTTCCATCTAGTTCCAGATTTATCATTCCAACCAAATATTTCTTTACCAAATCCAATTGAAAAATCAGTAACTCCTACTCCATATCTTTTTGCAAAATAATAATGGCCATATTCATGGATAAATACAACAATTAAAATTAATACTATAAATGGGATTATATAAGTCAGCATAGTTTATATCTAAATAGAATACTAATTAGATTATTTTAAAATCGCTTTGTTTCATAGAGGCAAAACCGCCCTCAATATGTGATACTTTTTCAAAACCCATATCTTTTAAAGACTTTGCAGCTAGTGCTGATCTTGCACCAGCAGCACAAAATAATACCATTTCTTTTTCTAAGTCTAATTTTCCCTCTTTGAAATATTGACTATTAGGATCTATCCAAAATTCTAACATCCCTCTTGGAATATGAACTGAATTTTCAACTCTTCCCTCTTTCTCTAATTCTCTTATATCTCTTATGTCAATTAAATTGCATTTATTTTCATTGATTAAATTAAATGCTTGATTTGTATCAATAGTTTTTACTTGAGAAAGAGCTTCTGCCACTAAAGTTTGTGCTGATTTAATACTCATAGTTAGAATTTATATCAAAAAAAATATAGAATTCTAACAAAATATAAAATTTTAAATCTAAATTTTAAGGATTAAAGTTGATTAATCACTAGTTTGCTTTAATTAAAGATTATGAACTTCAAAAAATCTATTTTATATATTTTTTTTAGTATTTTTATTTTATCTCAATCATTTGCAGAAGATACAAAAAATAAAGATTTTAAAATATTTCCAGGAGAATGGGAAACAAATTGCTCTACTTCTACGACTGATGATCAAAAAATATGTTTACTTCAAAGAAGTATGTTTGTTGATAAAGATTTAAAAAAAAAATTAGTTACAATAGGTATACAGACTAAATCTTCCTCGGAAGATTTTCGTTTTAATTTGGTTAGCCCTTTAGGCACTTTAACTCAGGCCGGTGTAAAAATAAATTTTGATGAAAGCCCATTGAGTGAAAAAGCATTTGCTTTTCATATTTGCAAGAAAAATGGATGTATTACATCTATTAAATTTGAACAATCAATTTTACAAAAATTTAAAAAAGCTGAAAGTTTAAATCTTGAGTATGTGACGCCAGATAATCAAAAAATATCAATTAAAGTTAGTTTAGCAGGATTTAGTAAAGCTTATAAAAGTCTTAACTAATAAAGTAAACTTGCTATTGTTTAATAAAGATATATTCATCCACTTGAAATATTAAATATTTATAATTTTCTTACATAATGAACTTCTCAAATCTTGAAATTGAAAATAAGCTTAAAAAATCAATAGAGTTTGCCGAATACAAAACTCCAACTCCTATTCAAAGTAAATCAATTCCAATTAGTTTAAAAGGAAGAGATATTCTGGGTACTGCACAAACAGGAACGGGTAAAACTTTAGCTTTTACAATTCCAATGCTTAATAAACTTTTAAAAGACAAACAAGCAATGGCTTTAATCATTTGTCCAACTCGAGAACTTGCAACACAAGTTATGCAAACAGTTTTAAAGTTAAATGTCAGAGAAATAGGTATTGGAAATGCTTTATTAATTGGCGGTGAGAGTATGCAAAAGCAACTTAGAAAATTAAATAATAGAGCTAGAATTATTATTGGAACTCCAGGAAGAATTAATGATCATTTAGAGAGAAAAAGTTTAAATTTATCAAAAGTAAATTATTTAGTTTTAGATGAAACAGATCGTATGCTTGATATGGGATTTACTCCTCAAATAGAAAAAATTTTAAAATATGTTCCACAAGATCATCAAACATTATTATTTTCAGCAACATTACCAGATAACATTTTAAGAATTTCACAGAAATACTTAAATAATCCAGAGAGAGTATCCGTCGGATCTTTATCGACTCCCATAGAAAAGATTAAACAAGAAACATTTCAAGTTACACAAGATAAAAAGTATCATGAGCTTATTAATCAACTTATTGTGAGAAATGGGTCTATTTTAGTTTTTGTTAAAACAAAGCATGGTGCTGATAAAATTGTCAAACGATTAAAATACGATGGTCACAAAGCAGATGCTATTCACGGAAACTTAAGACAAAGTAAGAGAGATAGAGTTATTAAAGGCTTTAGAAATGGACATAGTAGAATATTAGTTGCCACAGATGTTGCGGCTCGTGGTTTAGATATACCTGTTATTAAACATGTCATAAATTATGATCTTCCACAAGTTCCCGAAGATTATATCCATAGGATAGGCAGAACAGGTAGAGCTGGTAAAGATGGTTCAGCTTTATCATTTTTGACTCCAAACGATAAAACAATGTGGAACTCAATTTGTAAATTAATAGATCCAAACTTTAAATCTTCAAATTATCACCAAAAGAGAAAATTTAAAGATAAAAGAAAAAATGATCGTTCATTTAATAAAATAGATACTATAAAAAATAAAAAAAAATTTTTTAAGAGTGGGGCTGATAAAAAATCTAAATTTAGAAGTAAAAAAAAAATTTCCAAAGATAAAAGAAAACCTTTAGGTTATACAAATAATCCAAAATATTTTGATAGAAACTCATCTTTTAAAGTTAAGAAAAAATTTAAAAATAGAAAAAGATCTAAAAAATTTAAATTTAATAAATATAAAAAAAAATAATTAAATAATTGTTTTGTTTAATTGTAACTAACTTTAAACATTTTGAATTAAAGAGGCGGTATTGTTAGTTGGTTTATTTACATCTTTTGATATTTTATGAAAAATAAGATCTGGCTTTTTACATTCTCTTAAAAAACTTGAGCCTGATAACTCTAAATTTAAATATCGTTTTACATCAGTATTATTAAGGATTACTGGTTGTCGATGATGGATTTCCTTGATATTTTTTGATGCCTCTTCTGTAATTAAACAAAACTGATCACTTTCATAAATGCCTGCAAGGAAAATTGGTTTTTTATCTTCTCTAACAAAATAATAAGGAGTTTTTTCTTTCTCATCTCTCTTCCATTCATAAAATCCATCAGCAACTGCAACACATCTAAAGTCTTTGATCAATTTTTTAAATGAAATTTTTTCATCAATAGTTTCTAATCTTGCATTAATTAATGCTTTAAAGTCTTTGTTTTTAGCCCAGCCAGGAATTAATCCCCATTTTAGATTCTCCAATGTATTGCCATTTTTATATTTCTTTATTACTGGAAGTTTTTGATAAGGATGAGCATTATAATTTTCATTATCCTCAACTTGAATGGCTGATTTTACTAGTTTATGTGTTTTAGAGACTGGATTGGTTATAACGTACCGTCCACACATATTAATTTAATTTAAGAAAATCTAACCAGTTTTTAACTTCACAAGTTCTATCTTTAAAATTCAATTTTTTATCTTCTGCCTTTATATAATTTAGATGTTGTTCAAAATCATTTTCATTGCTGAAAACATTGTTATTAAGTATACGATCTTTTCTTGCACTAGATAAGTTAATCATTTGCCAGTATTCATAATCTGGATGATATTGTAACCCCCAGATTTTAGATTTCCCTGATGTAAAATATAATCCCATTACATTATTAACTTTGTCACTTGATAATAAAGTAGCACCAGAAGGTATTTCACATACTTCATCGTAATTAAATGCTGGAGAATTAAATTTTAATTCTTTATCTTTATAAATAAGATTTTTTTTTCCTTCATCATTAATTTCTATGTTTGTGGCTATACCAATATGAGCACCATTTTTTCCTGGTGCCACTTTTCCTCCTGCTGCTACAGAGCAAACTTGCAAACCCCAGCAAATAGCTAAAATTTTATTTTCATATTTAAAGCAATTAGATGCAAAATTTATATGTTTTTTGATCTCTTCAGTCATATCATTTAATCTCATAGCACCACCTGTAAAAATAATTCCATGGTAATTTTTGATATTATCTAATGCAGGTTTGGTTTCATCATCTCTTGCAGGATTAATTATTGTTATTTCTGAATTTGGTTCTAATTTTAAAACTAAATTTTTTAAGTTGTCAGAACAAGATGCCTTTGCAGCTTTTATAAAAAATTTGTTATTCTTTGGGTCGTTCCCTTCAACTATAAGAATATTTAAATTAGTCATTTAAAAAAGAGTTCCTGACATACTATGCTGATACATAATTTTCATATCAGCTTCAGTTAGTTTTTTAGGGTTACCTCCTGTAGAAGGATCTTCTAATGCCATCTTTGATAAACGATCTAAATTTAAATCTTTTTCTTCAATTAAGTCTGATAATTTATGAGGTATATTTAATTTTTTTCTCAGATCTAAAACCCAATTTATAAACCCATTAAAAGATCTATCTTTTAATTCTAAATAATCACAAACCTTAATAATTTTATTCTCTATAACATCTTTATTGAAAGTTAATACATATGGCATGAAAATTGCATTTGATAAACCATGGTGAACATTATTTAATGCATTCACAGGATGACTTAATGAGTGAATTGCGCCTAGACCTTTTTGGAAAGCAGTCGAGCCCATGCTTGCTGCCGTTAACATATTCATTCTAGCCTCTATGTTTGATCCATTGTTAACTGCCTCTAGTAACCATTTATTAATCAATTTCATTCCTTCCAACGCAATTCCGTCTGCCATTGGGTGATATCCTGGTGCACAGTAAGCTTCCAGATTATGAGCTAATGCATCCATTCCTGTTGCTGCTGTTATTTGAGATGGTAAACCAACAGTTAAAACAGGATCCAAAATTACAATTGATGGTAAAAATTTAGGATGAAAAATAATATTTTTAACACCAGTATCTTCATTTAGTATTACAGATGCTCTACCTGTTTCTGAGCCTGTTCCAGCTGTGGTAGGGACTGCAATAATAGGTGCTATTTTATCTGAATTAGCTTTAGTCCAATTATCTCCAACATCCTCAAAATCCCATATAGGTAAAGTTTGCCCAGACATAAAAGCCACTGCTTTTCCCACATCTAGTCCACTTCCACCTCCAAACGCTATTACCCCATCACAGCTATTTTTTTTATAACTCTCTACGCCTTCATTAACATTTGTTCCTGTAGGATTACCAACTACATTAGAATATAATTCAACTGTAATTCCTTCATTCTTTAAATTTGACAAAGTATTTTTAACAATATCAGATTGTGCAAGACCATTATCTGTTACCAAGAGTGGTTTTGTAATATTTAAAGTTTTACAGGCATCACCAATATCTTGAATTCTATTTTCACCTACCCACATCGTTGTTGGATAATTCCAATTAAATTTCTGCATAATATATATTTAGTGTTTTAGAAATTTTTGATGATATATAGCATTTAATAAAGTAAATTTAACCAAAATAATTATGCAAAAAACTATTAGCCCAATTGATAATAAAGTTTATATAGAAAGAGAATATCACTCAGACAAAATTGAAGAAACGCTAAACAACTCATTAAAGGCCCAAGCAAGTTGGGGACTTATGACTGTTAAAGAAAGAGTTGAATTATTAACTAAGTTTGTTGAAGATTTTTTATCAAAAAAAGAAATTATTGCTGAGGAGCTATGTAGACAAATAGGAAGACCTATTTCTCAAGCTGCTGGTGAGCTTGATGGGTTTAAAGAAAGAGCCGATTATATGTTATCGATTGCTGAAAAAAAATTAGCTGACATTAATGTAACTAAAAATAATAACTTTAAAAACTTTATTAGAAGAAAACCATTGGGTGTTGTATTTGTTATTGCTCCATGGAATTATCCCTATCTAACAGCAGTTAATTCAATCATTCCTGCTATGGCAGCAGGCAATAGTGTTATTCTAAAACATTCAGCACAAACTCCTCTATGTGCAGAACAACTTCACCATTCTGCAAAAAAAACTTTACCAAAAGATGTATTTAATTATTTGCATTTAAATCATGAAGATGGATTAAAGATTGTATCAGACAAAAGAGTAAGCTTTGTATCATTCACTGGTTCTGTAAAAGCTGGATATGAAGTTCAAAAAGCAACTCATACTAAATTTATTGATATGGCTTTAGAACTTGGTGGTAAGGACCCTGCATATGCAAGATTCGATTGTGATTTAGAAAAAACAGTTGAAAATTTAGTTGATGGTTCATTTTTTAATTCAGGACAATCTTGTTGTGGAATTGAAAGAATTTATGTAGATGAAAAAATTTATGATAAATTTATAGAATCTTTTGTATCAAAGACATACAATTACAAATTTGGCAATCCTTTAGAAAATGAAACCAATTTAGGTCCTGTTGTAAAATTATCTTCAGCTGAATTCATAATTAATCAGATGAATACTGCTATTGATAAAGGTGCTAAAAAAATGATTGATGAAAATAAGTTTCATTACCCGAAGGAACATAAAAATTACTTAATTCCTCAAGTTTTAACAAATGTAAATCATGAGATGAATTTTATGACTGAAGAAACTTTTGGCCCATGTGTTGGCATAATGAAAGTTAAAAATGATAATGAAGCAATTAAATTAATGAATGACAGCCCTTATGGTTTAACAGCATCAATTTGGACTAAAGATATTGAAATAGCTGAAAAAATTGGAAATCAGGTAGAAACAGGAACATTTTATATGAATAGATGTGATTATTTAGATCCTGCACTATCATGGACAGGAGTTAAAGAAACTGGAAAAGGATGTTCTTTGTCTGAAGTGGCATATGAAAAACTAACAGCACCTAAAAGCTTTCATTTAAGAAAAGAGCAATAAATGGAACTACTATATAAAGGTAAAAATGCAATTGTTACAGGTGCCTGTGGTGGAATAGGATTGGAAGTATCTAAAGTCTTATCTGAAAACAATATTAATGTGCTTATGTTAGACCTTCAAGGTCCAAGTAAAAGGTTTTTAACTGAAAATGTAAATTGTATTTATAAAAAAGTAGACGTTACTAATTTAGGAAAATTAAAATCTGCAATCGAAAAATTTTATAAAAAAAATAAAAGCGTTGACTATTTAATAAATACTACTGGAGTTTTATGGTTCAATAAAGATGTCTCTGCAGCAGATATAAAACCTGAAATTTGGGATAAAGTATTTGAAATAAATCTCAAATCAATGATGTACTTAACCAAAATCATTATACCAATAATGAAAAAAAATAATTTTGGTTCAATGGTTCATATTTCCTCTGTAGATGCATTATCAGGTGATGATAAACCACAAGATGCATATGGAGCATCTAAAGCTGCTATGATTAGGCTTTCAAAATCATTAGCAATTCAATTTGCCTCAAAAAATATCAGATCTAATATAATTTTACCTGGTCCAATAGAAACTGGAATGCAAAAACGATGGAAAAAAAACCCTAAAACTAAAAAAAATCTAGAAAAATTTATTCCACTTAAAAGAGTTGGAAAACCTGAAGATATTTCAAATGCTTGTATGTACTTATTAAGCGATCAAGCTAATTATATTACTGGAACTGAAATGATTGTAGATGGCGGTATTACTTCAAAACCTTAAAATTTTAAAAGGCGCCTTTTTCAAGGCGCCTAAAATAAAATTACTATCTGTAAGGATATCCTGCTTTATCCATTGTTTGAGCATATAATTTAAATGCATCAACAACCTTTTTAGCTCTTGGACTAATCTTAGAAGTTTCATCCCAGAATGCTTTAGAGTCTTCTACTACTTTACTCCACTCATTATCTGGAAGACTTGTTAACTCCATTTTTTTACCATTAACTCTTAAGTCAGCTTCCCCACCCCAATACCATACTTGTCTATAGTAATGAGAGTCATTAATTGACATTCTGTAAAGAGCTTGAAGTTTAGGACTTAATTTATCCCAACTTTTTTGATTAGCAAAATATGATCCAAACCATGCACCTGTTACGGCATTAGTTAGAGCATATTTACAAATATCAGCCCAACCCACTTCATAAGCCTCTGTAAAGCCACACCAGCAGACACCATCTAGTTCACCTGTTTGCATAGCAACTTCTACATCATCCCATGGAACAATCACTGGAATAAGACCATACCTAGCTAAAAATTTACCTGCAGTAGGTACGCCAAATACTCTTAAACCTTTCATATCGGCTAAAGAAGTTATTTTTTTATTAACTGTAAACAAATGACATGGGTCCCAAGCACTAGTGCTTAACCACTTAACTCCTTTAACTTCGCTGTACGCTTCGTCCCAAATTTCATTTAATCCATAATATTTAAATAAAGATGGAACATCTAAACTATATCTTGTTGCAAATGGAAAATATCCACCGAACACTTGAATATCAACGGGCGAGCCCATTGTAGCATCATCACTTTGTACAGCATCTATAGTACCTGCTTGCATTGCTCTAAACAATTCATCAGTTGGTACAAGTTGATCTGCATAGTAAAGTTCGATTTCCATTTCACCGTATGCTGCTTTATTAAAAGCTTCAATTTGCGGTTTAATAACATGCGCCCCAAGTGGAGCCCCAGAATAAGTCTGTAATCTCCATTTAATTGGATTTGATGCAGAATAAGCATAAGGAGCTTTAATAGCTGTTGCGCCTGCCGCACCTAACGTCAGTAAACCTGCTTTTTTAATAAACGAACGTCGTTTGTTCGTTATAATTTTTTTATCTTTTTTCATTTGGTTTCTCCCACGTAAGTTAAATTAAAATACTAATATAAATAAAATTTTAATTAAACTTAATAATTCAGCAAAAATTAATGAAATTGTCGAAATATGATTTTAATTTAAACTTGAAGTTGTAATTATCTTGATAAATATTTTTCAGGTAAATATGTTGCTATCTCTGGAAAAGCCATAACTATAGCTAAACCAAAAACCATTATTAGAACAAATGGAATTATAGATCGATAGATATCTTGTAAGGTAATTTCTTTTGGAGCCATTGCTCTCATTAAAAATAAATTATATCCAAAAGGAGGGGTCATGTAAGCTATCTGACAAGTTATTGTATAAAGAACACCATACCAGATAGGGTCAAAGCCTAATGAAATAATTAAAGGCACATAGAGAGGTGCAACAATTACTAACATCGCAGTATCATCTAAAAACATTCCCATAAGAATATATGAAAGTTGCATCATTATTAATACGCCCCAAGGAGTTAAATTCCATCTTTCTATAAATAATGTCTCGATAGCTCGACCAGCTCCTAAACCATCAAAAACTGCACCAAAGCATAAAGCGGCCAAAATAATCCACATAAACATGCAAGAAACTCCAAGAGTTTTTCTTAATGTTGCTTCAAGTACTTTTCTATTAAACCTTTTTTTAAATATTGATGCTAAGGTTGCTAAAAAAGCACCTACAGCTGAACATTCTACTAAACTAGCAATACCCATTAAGAATAATCCTGTCATAAAAAAAAATATCAAAAAAGGTATAATTCCAGCTTTGAGTAGTTTTATCTTTTCCAAAGTTGAATAATTTCTTTCTGATCTTTTAAGTGGTGGACCTAATTCTGGCTGAAGTTTGCATCTCACATAA
>Ga0315315_10004963_pt1 | contig 12264 bp, 6 predicted proteins | sample M140m3416metaG_FD_203699 | JGI IMG/M metagenome (GOLD analysis project Ga0315315, IMG submission 203699) | Ammonia-oxidizing marine archaeal communities from Monterey Bay, California, United States - M1 40m 3416 | ecosystem: Environmental > Aquatic > Marine > Intertidal zone | place: USA...
CGAAAGCCGCAACGCTCTTGACGATGAGAACGCGCGCTCCTGGATCCAAGGCTCTGATCTCTGCGGTCGAAAAATTAAAGGTGACACCATCGATAAATTTCACTCCACCTAAATTGATCGGTTGGGTTCCACGATTCATGAGTTCGATAAACTCAAACTTATCTCGGTCGGTAAATCCTTCCGCTAATTCCACGGTGTTAGAATCGGCGGGCCGGTAGTGAAATTCGGAGATGACGAGATTTTCGGCGCTGGCTGGAATGGTATCGACTAGGAAGTAAGCCTCCGCAGGCGCACTCCAATCGGAACCATCGCGGGTGCGCGCGGTGATCAATACTGACTCGTTTAAGACAAGTCCGTTAGAAACCGTCGATTGTCCTACTTCGAGTTCAGGACTAATCAAAAAGTCTGAGCTTCCGATGCCGTCATTCAATCCATGGATCGCGAGGACGTTGGTTCCATTGACCAATTCACCCACGTGAGCGTTGACGTCAAAGGTCACAAAGTTGACTGCTTCCGTGTCGGAATGACCACCAGTGGCATCTGAATTCCAAACTAGAGTCGCAGGAGCATTTTCGGAGGCAATGAGGACCCCGTTGAGGTAGGCAACGAAACCATCATCATACTTCATCTTCAGTCTCATCACGTCGTAACTCGAGGCATCGGCTAGACTGAACTCTAATCTGAGGTAAGCGGAGGTATTGACTCGATCCATTGTGGCGTCGAGATTTAGGTCAATGTGGGGATCGTAGGTGTTAACTCGGTCGTAGCCAACCCCAGTCGTTCCAGTCAGCCAGGTGGTGTCGTTAAATAAGGCTGAAGTCCAACCGAGCCCGGACGGGGGAGTCGTTTCGGTAGGGATCGTGACCTTCACTGCATCTCCCTCAGCAACGACCTTGGTCATGGTGACGCCCCCTTCGAACTGGATGGCGGAAGGAGAGATGCCTCCGCCTGATATGCGGGGGTCGCTTCCATCCGTGGTATAATAGATCGTTCCTGCTGGTGGGGAAAACTTGACTATGAAATTTCCTGCCACTTCTCCTCCATTCTGATTGTAAACCGGGCGAGGAGTGAATTGACCATCATACCAATCAGCTCGAGTAGTGAGCCAATTCTTGAAGGTACTGAGCTCACTATTCCAACTCCTTTCATTGGAGAAGCCCTGTCGGATGGCCCTAGTGGCCCCGATTTCAGCGGCCTGTCCATTAACAATGGATTCGATCCCGGTGTTGCTCATTGCGCGATCGCGATGGTAGAACCATCGATCTACGTAGAGTTGTTCGAAATCCGGATCATTGAAGAGCCGGCGATACCAGAGACGGTCGCCTCGATGACGGAAGGTACCGGTAGGTCCTCCTCCGATGTAGTAGCTGCTCCAGTTGTAGTCCCAAGCTGGTCCCATCCGGAGTTTGCCATCGTTGCCTTTCCACGGAAACATGCTGATCAACATGCCGTCGCCGTTACGGCTCAGATTATTAAACATGAAATACTCCACAAAATCTTCTGGGTCGAGATACTTACGATAGCCATTGATGGGGTCGAGCCATTGTGAGTTGTCATAAAGGACGTCTTCGAATTCCACAAACCAATCTTCAATTGCAGCCCGTTGGGTGGTTGTGATACGATAACCACTGGGATTGTCAAAGTTGAGGTAGCCATTGCTTTGTCTTGGAATGTCATCTCCGCTACCGGAACTATTGGCCGAGGTCTGTGAGACACGGTTTGGGCCCCGGGTGTGGAAAAGCTGAGGCCGGGTTGCTCCATTTTCAGCGGGGTAACCACCGACCGGAATAGAGTCCATTCTATTCAGACCCAGCAACCATCCTCCTTCGGTTCCGTCATCGTTGAGTTTGTCGAATTCGAGTCTCCCTTCTCCCCGGGAAACTTTCTCAAAGATGGCATAAACGCCACGGCGATCGGCAAGAGAGAGGTCGCCTCCGTTAGTATTAACAAAAGCTTCGACCCAGCGAATACGCGCGGCATATCGCCCCATGTTATTACTCAACTCATACATGAAAGTGTTGAACATCATGGAGGGATCCTTGTTACGGTCGATGTCTGGGTAATAGAGAACCCAGTCAGAATGAGCGGGCATACCTAGGACAGTTACGTCCTTTTCCTCTCCGTTCTCATCCCAGACCTCCATGCTGTATGGTTTTTGAGACCAGGTGCTGGAGAAGGCGCCACGACCACGAATTCCAGTCCGGCTGATCATTTGAGGAAGGTCGGTCAATGAGGCCATACCGGTCGTCTCGTTGCGATCGAAAGTGGCCCAAACGGCGTTTTGACGGGCCACTTGTCGCACTCCTGATCCAGTGCCACTCCAGCCTTTTGCAGGGACCGTCCCTGCACCGAAGTTATCGATAATCATGAGGGGAAGGTCAGATTCGTAGTTTACGAGATCTGCGGCGAGCCGGATGAAGTTTTCACCAGAGATTGGGCCAGCCACTCCGTCCCTGACGGCGATGGCACGAAGATGACTGGTGCTGGTCAGGTTGATGGCTGAGGAGTAAAGGACTCCATCTTTGGTCGAGGGAGTTGATCCATCGGTGGTATAATAAATCGATGCACCCGCCGTTTCGGTGGCGAGAGAAAGATTCAGAGGTTCCGAAAATGTGCGGCTGTTGAGGGAGAAGGTGACCACGGAGGGTGGTGGTATCGAAGCATCGTTTGGTTGACCGGGAGTTGGGTTGCCCAGAACGCGAGAGGTAGATAGATCTCCTCTCAGAATTCCGTAAGAAACATTCTCATCAAGGGCTGGATAAGTGGGGGCGAATTCCTGGAGGATTGTTGATCCGCTGTCGGTTACGAGAGCCAAATATTCACCAGTAGCGCTAAGCTTAAAGTTCGTATGGATTTCCCCAGCTGGCCCGACCGCACCCTTGCCCGAAGCAAAAATAATAGCTCGTTCTCCCGGAGCGAGGGGAAGCGGCGGAAATGACCATTTGGTGAGATCTGATGAGTCATCGGTGAGGAAGTAGGAGCTTAGATCGACGCTGGAAGCGGTTGGATTAAAGATTTCAATCCAGTCAGAAAATTCGCCGTCGCCGTCTTGTAGGCCTGTTTCATTAGCGGCCATGAATTCTGAAACGACTGGATGCTCTGCGACCATTGCTACTGTGATTTTGATTTCTGAAGTTTTTGAGCCGGAGGAATTTGCGGTAGTCAAAGTGTAAGTGGTAGACCCACTAGGAAAAATTATGACAGACCCATTACCAGCGCTCGTTTGAGCACTCACATCGCCGGGTGCGGGAGTAATTACCCATGCATCTGCAAATTTGGTCGACCACGTTAGGGTGACGCTTTCGCCTGCATTGATCGTGATACGATCGGAGACGAAAGAGGAAATTTGTGGCACTGGATTTACAGTGACAACGACATTCTGAGTGGATGTTCCATCCTCATTGGTGGCACTAAGAGTGTAGGTTGTTGTCGAGGGCGGGAAGACGACGAGTTGACTTTGTCCGGTAACATTTACGCCGTTGATCGAGAGTGAGGTAGCATCAGTCACAGACCAATTAAGGGTAGAACTTCCCGGCGCAAGGAAAGCGTCGGGCGATGCCGTAAAGGAATCGATGGTAGGAGGTTCGGGAACATCGTTGTAGGCATTGGAATGTCTTTCGATGTCTTCGGGGGGCAGTGCTTCATTATAAATAGTGACGCGATGAATAGTGCCAACCATGCCTTCGTTACCGGCCGCAGTATTGTTTCCAAGAAGGCCGTTGCCGGTCGGCATGTTGAAGCTGCTTGCTACCGCAGTGTTTTGCCCGACGAGTGTTCCATCGAGGTAGAGGTCCATTCGCCCGTCGCCGTCCCAGACATAGGTAACGTGGGTTGCCTCGGTCGGAGAAAGAACAAGTGGGCTGAAGGTATAATCAGCTACTCCTCCCTGTGTGAAGCCGAGTTGCCCGGTGTCGCTCCACTGTTCATAGCGCAGACTACTTGAGGAATTTGATCCGACAGCGAGATAACCATCTCGCCCTCCGGCTACCGGATCGCCCTCGACGATGAATTCGAAAGTCGATTCACCGCTGACTGCTCCAAAGTTAAAGGCAAAACTATTTGAACCGTCCAGATTGGTGGCTGAAGTAAGCTTCGAAATCGATATAGGCCCTCCTCCGATTTCATCGGTAGCAAGAGATTGATCATAAAGCTTGAGGCTAGCCTTCGAAGGAAGTCCCGAGACGAATACGAGTGAGATAATCAATAAAGAGCAAAATGGTGGCCTGAAAAATAAAGGGGGCATATCAGAGTGTTAGATTGAGACTCGGGTGATTAAGATAGTCGGAAACTTGATTGAACGAAAGAAGGGTTTCTGGGTTGGTAACGCTTTTTAAGAATGATTGGGAGAGCGAGTGCCCTAAAGTTTCAGTAGTGTTTTTTTGATGGTTTTTTAAACTTCGTAAGGCTTGAGGTGACTCATTTGGAACCCTAGGCTAGTGTTCAGATATGGTAAAAGAAGAACCCCAGTTTGAGGTGGTCCTAAAAATGGTTCTTTGGGATGAAGATAGAGAAGCGATTTTCCGGAGGCTTAAAGTTAATAAGGTGACGGGTGAACGAGCTGAATTGATCTACCAAGCAGCTCGGGCGGAGCGCGTGAAGAGCCTTCGAATTGATGGGCTTAAAGGTTTGGGGCTTGGGTTAGCTTGCCTGTCGATCGCGGTGGCTTGTTACTTTGGGTTCCGATTAGATGAACTCGAAGTTAGTCGTTTTGGAACCGGATTTATAGCTCTACCTCTTCTTCCTTGGTTGCTGGGCTTCTTCGCGACAATTTTGTTAGCTTTTGGAATTTGGAAGGTGGTTCAAGGCTCAATTGAAATCCTTTTTGCTTCGATGAAGAAGGGATCAATGGCTGATCGCTAGTGCGGAGGGGCGATTCCGGTGTCACGAGAGTATGAAGATTACCTAAAGAATCTCAGGTGAGGATTCGCCTAAAGATCCTCTTTACGTTTGGTGATACAGATGGGTTTGAGAGTGGTCCAACTAGATGGCAGTCGCGAATTTTCTCACTGCGAGGGTGAGAGCGTCTGCCTCACCAAGATTGCTAGAAAAAATGACATAAGCGAGACCAGGATGAAGGGTTTCATTCCCGATCGTCCACACTGGAACGCCGGGAATAATTTGGCCAAGGACTTGAGCTTGTTTGACTCCGAGTGCATTGGTTGCAATTGCGAACGAGGTGACGGCGCCTTCGGCGACAAGAAACGAAGGCCGTTCTCTGATTCCTTGGACGATATCGATCATTGCTTGGGAGATGTTATGGGTGACTTTGAGGTCATCTTCATCATCAAAATTTCTGCGCGAGGTAAAGAGGACGACATTTTGACCAGAGGTCATTGCGGTTTTGACATCAGCAATCGTGCTCTTGAGGTTGAAGGTAGAGTTAATGATGTCAGGGATACTGAGTTTGATTGCGGTGAGGTTAGGCGCGTTTTTTAGGAGATGGTTAAGTTGCTCGGTGGTCTTTGGATTTTCGGAGCTAATGATAATGAGACCACCGTTTGGGTTGGGTTCTAGGTCTTGTAATTGCCATGGCTCAAGGGGTGGCCGGGAGGGAATTCCGGCGAGCGATTGCACGAAGGAAGAGGCCGAGCGGATTATGAAGCGGCGATCGCTTTTTAGAAGTGCAAGAGAGAGAACGTTGAGATCTTTCAGCGAGGTTGCGTTGACAATGCAGGTTGAGCCATCTGGCAGTTCAGCGAGTTTGGCGGTGATGTCTCCGGAGCGAAGATCGGCAAGAGAGAGAGATTGAATATCGAGCGGGCCTTGTGATTTCTCGGCGAGATAGTCTGGCAGATAGGAGTGTGAAAATGGGAAGGCCTTATCTTTGGCGAAGGGGGTGAGATGGGCTGGAGTGGCGTTATCCCCTTCGATGATATAATGGGTATCATTTAGGGTGAGACATCCACCATCCGCGAAGAAGGGGATGAAAAGAATTGGGGCTTCTGGAATCTCGAGGGCTTTACGAAGGGTGTTAGTCTCGAGTGGGAAGTGGCCGCGGAGGTTCGAGTCGGAACGCGAGATGATGATGACGTCGTCTTGGAACTCCTTGAGTGTCTCTCCGAGATTTTGATGAAGTTCGTTAGTTTGCTCCTCGTTAAGTGATCTTGAATTGGTGAGGAGAAAAAGAACGGGAGGAGCTTCATCAATTGCGTCCTTGATGGTATTTGGTGTCAGGTCGGTGATGACTGGAACATCGAAGAGGGTCTGGGTTCCCGAAGGTTCATCATCAAGGACGACGATGGTTTTTTTAGATTCAATAAGGAAGTCGTGAATTTCCGGAGTAAGATCATCAGAGATTTCAGGTGGGAGGCCAGAGAGTAATTCGTTTAGAGTCATGAGGAAGTAGTTTAAAGGACGGGGGGATGATCTCAAACCGGGCTTGAATGCAAGTTTCAATTGCGCTTGGGGGCGCTTGATAGCACGTATCAGGTGATGGGAAAGCTTCACAATTGCAAGAGAGACCCTCGCTAGCCTGATTTGATTCTTAAAGAATGATGGGGTGAAGCAAAAATTAGGCGCAACTTTTGAGAGACAGAATGGTTACTAAGTTGTTAGTAAATTCTCATCCATGAAGAACCCGACACTTATTCCTCTATTTTCTCTGACGGCGGCGGCAGCTTTTGGCTTGGGTTGGTTTGTCCGCCCAGATGCGGGGAATGATCAGAAAAATCCAAACGATTCAGAGTCTGCAGATCGCAAAAGTCGTGTCATGACAGGATCGAGACCGTCTGGAGGTGGAGTCCGCTCTGCGGGCCCGGAATCAGAATTCATTTCTAAATATCTCATCAACGGTTCCATTTCTGGTGAAGACATGACCAGCGCCATAAAAGAGATTTCGGACACCAATGATCCTCTTTTACGCCAGAAAATGTTCGCAGCTTTACTTGAAAATCTTACGTCTGAGAATGCAAGAAGCGCTTTTTTAGCTCTCCGCGAGGAGCGCCGAGGAGGTCCATTTGGTCGTGGTGGTGAAGACCAAATTCGACTTTTGGCAAATGCTTGGGGGCGAATTGATGGAGCTGGGGCGGTTGCGGCTTTGAAAGAAATAGCGTCTGAGGAAGGTGAAAATAATCGGGACGATCGGCGTGGCCGTGGAGACCGGGGTTCTGGCGCGCTTTCTGGTGTGCTGGCCGGCTGGGCAACTATGGATGGCGCGGCAGCTTCGGCTTACGTGGGTGGCATCGAGGACGAGCGTGAGCAGCGTGGAGCAGCATTCGGAGTGCTCCAAGGAATGTTGGTGAACGGGGTAGATGAAGCCATGGGATTTGTTCGCAACCTTCCTGACAGTGAAGATAGCGCTCGGACAAAAGGATTTTATATGGCGATGGTGACCGCTGAGATGCTCGAGCAAGGCCTAGATCAGGCAAAGACTTGGGTTGATACCGTGAAAGAGCCAGAATTAAGAACTGGTGCTCTTGCCCGAGTGACGATGGAAATCATGAATGAAGACCGCGCGGAAGCTGCGGAGTGGATTGCACAATTTGGTGATGAGGACGCGGCTGCTCCGGCCGTGAATCGCCTAGCTGATGATTGGGCTAATGAAGATCCGAAGGCTGTCATGGATTGGGCCGAGAATCTTTCAGGCAAGTCAAAAGCGGAGGCTTATGAGGAGGCGATGCAGAGTTGGGCGCGTCAGGATCCGGCAGCAGCAGGAGAGTATCTATCAAGTTTGAAGGAGTCACCTGAACGTGATGCTGCGGTGGGAGGATATGCCACTCGTGTTTCCCGAGAGGATCCAGGGAGTGCGATGGAATGGGCCAAAACGATTAACGATGAAGGAATCCGGGAGGATACAATGGTCGATGTAGCTCGTGATTGGTATCGCAATGATAAGACAGCTGCCGAAGAGTGGATTGCATCTAGCGGTCTTTCCGAGGAAGCGGTAGAATCCATTACGACTCGCCGTGATTATGGTCGTGGCGGTCGCGGAAGATAGCATCTGAGCTAAATTCCAGATTAGAAAACTCCAGTGATAGGAAGATCCCCAGACTTCTCTGGGTTTGAGGTTCCTTAAGATTCTCTCGCTTACTGATTTCTCAGGGCAATATGGAACAGGTTTAAAGTTCCACTCTCTTGCCGGTATCAAGGCTTTTGCGGCCACTTTCAAGGATGGCAGTGGTATGCCGCGTCGTTTCTATGGTGGCGAGGGTTTCTCGCTTACCTAGAATGAAGTCCGCGATGCTTTGATAGCCGTAACTGGATTGTCCTGCAAAGCGACCGTTGGCATCGGGAGTGTATCGGAAAAAGAGAGGGTTGGGCGATTGATGTCCACCGGCATCCGAAGCAAAATCATACCCGCGATGGGCCTGGTCGATCCGAACCTCGCCTTTGTGATGGAGGGCGAAGAATCGTTGCTGTGAATGGACCTCAGCTTTCGCCGCAATCCAAGAGGAGGTATAAACCGCAGTGGCTTTGCTTCCAGAATTATTCAACCAATCGACCATCAGGGTGATAGAATCCTCGGTGGGTAGACCCTGACTTGTAGCGACGCCGGTTGAGGCGGAGGCAATAACGGAAATAGGACGAGCAAGGCCATCGAGAGCCCAGCAATGAAAGTCAATGTGGTGTGTGTTGAGATAGTAGGAAATATCAGACGATTTCCCAGCCCAATCGCGGAAAGAATCGAGCTGGGATTTGGGCTGTGACATGTAACTAGAAAAGTACGAAAATTCTCCGAGATCCCGCATTTTTTCACGAGCATCCGAGTAAATAGGATCCCATCGCTTATGAACTTCCATGGCAATAATGCTCTTCTTTTCACGAGAGATTTCGATCAGGGAGTCATGCTCCTCGACAGTTTTGACGATTGGTTTTGCAACCAGAACATTGAGCCCCTTATTGGCTGCAGTATAGGCCATTTCGTAATGAAGGTCGTCTGGTGTAAAGATGATGACGGCATCGCCTGGGTTGAGCTCTTGTAGGGCGGTTTTCCAGGCGTTGGAGTCTCTTTGATCGTCATCTGGAAAGCTCTGGAAAGAAGTATCCATCGCGTATCGTTCTGCGATAAGTTGCTTGAAATGTGAACGAACGAGGGGGAACTTGGAACCATTGGTCCCGGCTAGGATAATGGTCGACACTAGGCCTCGTTCACGGAGATCAAAGAGAGTGAGCGCGATAATTCCTGCGCCTTTATCTGATGTAGATTTGGTTCCGTGCACAAGCCCGGTGACATATTCTCCGGTGCCAATGATGAGAACTTTTGGGGCGGTCATGGTAATTTACTCGATGAGTCTGATTTGTGATTGGTTCGTCAAGACGATAGACAAACGGCTGCTGTTAGCACTCTTCCGCGCCTGCCCTTTGACCTCGATCATTTTTCCAATAAGCGACCTGAGATAAGTTTCGTTGAGGCCAGCCTTTGCCTTACTTTTTTCGATTCTTCCAGTGAATTCAGGAGAGCTGATTTGACCAATTTATCTGACGCTGACGGTGCCACGGCGCGAATTGCAGAATCGGGAATGATTAGACGCCCTTTCTCATCGGTCTTTTTGGGAGTCGCTTTAAAAGTGACCCATTGGCCAATTTTGTTATCGAGCGAATAGGGGCTTGTTGGATCGATACGGGCAAATCCCGCAGAGTTCCTCGGTCGAGCAGTTATCTTAAGTTGTGGAACTTCTTTTTTAGCAGGTTTGATTGAAGCAATGGAATGAGTAAGAGGGTTCCGAATACTTGTCGTATTTATTTTTGGAGCGCTTTCGAGGGTGTTTGGGCTTTCCTCGGTAGGGGGTTCGCGATCACCAAGTTTCCAGCCAAAGTAGCCAACCGCGCTGAGAATGAGAATGACAAGGAGAAGGATTTTGAGTGGAGAAGGCTTGGACGCCGAAGGAAGAGCAATCGATTGTTCAAGTTGTGATGGAAGCGCTTCGAGCGAAGTGAGTGAAGACGTGGAGGCAAGTCCGGCCTGACGTGTGAGGTAAGTGGTAAGCGCTTTGTATTTCGCGTGAATATCGACAAGATCAGCTGGATGAACTCCGTGCGCAAAGGCGGAAAACCAAGAATGGTAGTCGATAGAAAAGGTGTCTATAGTTTGTTCTCCCTCGCCGCAGGTCACAATTGATGCCGGGGTGAAGGCGACGGTCCCTGCTATTGGGCCAAGGGAATTGATAAGCGATTTGGAATAGGCTTGAATCCGAAGAAGCTCCTCTTCGGTCAGGTCGTGGTTGCGCACCCGGTCCGTAAGGACAACTCCATCCCACCATCGGGCGGCGACCCATGGGTAGCCGTCAACAGGATCGAGCCCCCCATTCACGACGGATCGGAGGCAGTCATGGTTGAGCTGCATGAGCTGTGCAAGTGCACTCTCGAACACTCCGTCTTTTAGCTTCGTTAGGGTTTCGTCATCGTATCTGAGACGCACGAGTGCAAGGGGAATCTGATCACGTGTGGTCACGCGGTAAACTACGAGGTTCCCGGTTTGGTAAACGAGATCCTCGATGTGGTAGTCAGGCTGCATCAGAGTGGGCAAAAGGCTGACCGACTCTGTCGTTGAAGCCAATCGAAAAGGGTAGTGACTTTTAAGCTAATTTTCAATGATGGCTCCCGTCTCAATCAATTCTCTCAGGGTTACATGCCGCTTTCTTTTCGTTTGCGCTTTCGAGCCTTCTTTGTGAAGTGATTAGGTGCGGTGAAGTGAGGACTTGGCTCGTGTTGTTGAACGAGAATTCCCGCAAGATTTCGAGCAACATCCGGATGTTCATTAGCGATATTGTTTTTTTCTGATGGATCTTTGGAGAGATCGTAGAGTTCGACTGGGTCTTTCAGGCCTCGGCGATAACCTTTCCAATCGCCTACGCGAACGGATTGCTGAAAGGGGCCTTCGTAGATTTCAAAGTAAATAAAATCATGTTTTACCTTTTGTGTTTTGCCCAGAAGGGTGGGGAGGATAGAGATTCCATCAGACTTGATCGGGATTTCGGTTTCGGCAATCTCGGCGGCGGTTGCCATCAGGTCGACGTGTGTAGTGAGAAGATCCGATTGAGTTCCAGGAGAGATTTTTTCTGGCCAGTGGGCGATAAAAGGAGCTCGAATCCCGCCTTCGTAAAGCGATCGCTTAACCCCGCGTAAGATACCGTTGCTCCTTAGGGTTTTGGCAAAAGACGCATTTGCTCCGTTGTCGGAGGTGTAAATAAGTAGAGTGTTTTCTGCGATGTCGAGCTTCTTGAGCTTATCTACGATGCGCCCGACTCCATGGTCTAGGAGGCTCACCATTCCGGCGTAATTTTTATCTTTTTGGCTCCATGGCTCTTTTTCGTAGTGGAGGTAGTTGGGATCGTCATGTGGAATGACGTAGTCGCCGTGAGGCGGTGTCCAAGCGGCGTAGCAGAAAAAAGGTTCGTCTTTATGGTCTTCGATAAACTTGAGTGTCTCATTTTCGATGAGGTAGTGGGTGTAACTTCCTTTCTTGCCATTCTTGTTTGCGGGCAACTCTTCACGTTTGCTGTTTCGGACCAAGTATTCTGGATAGTAATCGTGCGCGTGGACTTGATCGTAATATCCATACCAAAGGTCGAACCCGAGCTTTTCAGGGACGCCTGTGGTTCCGGGATTTCCAAGGCCCCATTTTCCGAAGCCTCCGGTGGCATAGCCTGCCTTTTTAAGCATTGAGGCGACTGTTTGAGTTTTTTCAGGAAGGGGAATGAGCCCATTGCGGGACCGGTTGGCTCGACGGTGGCAGTGTCCGGGATGAAGGCCGGTCATGAGAACACAGCGGGTCGGTCCACAGACAGCCGAGCCAGAATACGCACGCGTGAATTGCATTCCCTCTTTAGCCAATTTGGCCATCACTGGAGTTCTGATGAAATCACCACCGTATGGTGAAAAATCACCAGTGCCGGCGTCGTCGACCATTACGAAGATGATATTAGGCCGTCTGGCGAAAGTGGCCAGAGGCAGTAAGAGAACTATCAGGAGGAAGCGCACGGTGGCTTTTATGAATAGGGCCTAATGAAGACAAGCCCTCCGTTCTAGCCTTGCCAGGAATTTTATTTTGAGTGGTGGCTTTTAGAATGCTTGTTACGCCAAGCTCTCTAGTTAGAACATTAGAGGTTTATCTGGCCTCTTCTGCAGTGGTCTCAGCACTACGGCAACTAGAGTATTACCAAGCGAAAATGATAGGTGCGCCTACCGTGGTGGGATTTCCGGGGCCATTGTTTTTGCTGATTTCAATGGATGACGCAAAGCCATTTTCAAATTCTACGACGATCTTGGATTTTTCCTCGTTCGTGGTGTGAGTCAACTGGCGGAAAATTTGGCCGGTGGAGGGAT
>Ga0315315_10004966_pt1 | contig 12257 bp, 9 predicted proteins | sample M140m3416metaG_FD_203699 | JGI IMG/M metagenome (GOLD analysis project Ga0315315, IMG submission 203699) | Ammonia-oxidizing marine archaeal communities from Monterey Bay, California, United States - M1 40m 3416 | ecosystem: Environmental > Aquatic > Marine > Intertidal zone | place: USA...
TACTTATGGTCGGGGTTAACAGCTTACTGTCCTTAGAAATTAAAGCTTCAGGGTTGGCTTTGGATAAATAATCTCCATTGTTAAGAATACGGAAAATTAATTTATCGCCCTCTTCGCCATATTTGCCTGTTAATGTCTTCAGGTTTTCAAATGAAGGGGTTTCAACTGGAAGGAATCCATGCCTTTCAAAGACGCCACGAATCGTTGAACATACCCATTGTCTGCGGGCCATAGCACGTGGACCAAAATCTCTGGTCCCTTTTGGAATGGAGGGTTTACTCATCTGGCAACAATTATACTTAATTAATTCTATCTACTTCAATATGTTTCGATCTTTTATCAAGAATGATCATCTCTTTTCTTGTTACCAAATAATCGGTGTTTGACCTGAGTTCTCTAGGGCGTCATTTACCCTTGAAAAAGGCTTAGAACCAAGGAAACCTCTATATGCAGAAAGGGGACTTGGATGCGATGAAATGAAAACGCTGTGGCGGGTCGTATCAATGATGGCTTCGAAACGTTTTGCATACTGACCCCAAAGCAAAAAACAAACCTTGCTTTGCTTGTCGTTGACTGCTTTAATCAAATCAGAAGTGAGATTTTCCCAACCCATGTTCGCATGTGATCCCGGCTCCTGATGCGCCACCGTTAAGACAGAATTAATCAACAAAACTCCTTGTTTGGCAAGATCTGACAAATCAGAACTTCTAGCATCAACATCTAAATCGTTTTTTCTTTCTTTAAAAATATTACGAAGAGATGGGGGTATTTTTGTTTCTTCTGGCACGGAAAACGCAAGACCATCTGCTTGATGTAATCCGTGATAGGGGTCTTGTCCGATGATGACCACTTTCACATCTGAATATTGACATAATCTGAGTGATCTGAAAATGTTATCAGGAGCAGGAAAACACAATCCGGCCTTGTATGCTTCGATAATACGTGCTTCAAGTGGGCTCCAATACGCTTGTAAAGACATTTTATCAAAAGTTATCCCCCAATCCCCCACTCCTTCTCCAACACACAAAGCATCCCCTAAAGAACTTATTAAGTGGTCTTTAGGTGGTTCAAAGTGATGTGGTTCAAAACGTTCTTTTGACATCTTTTTTAATAATCGTTCGGAATTAATTTTTGACTATGCAAAGTAAAAGTTATTTTTGTCTTTTCCCTATCAAATTGCAGACCACTATTCTCCCCACCATGGATCCTAAAATTAAGGCTCGACTTCAAAGTAAGAGTGGGAAAACACTTTATGGCTACCAGAAGGAAGCCATAGATGAAATGATGGGTAAATTCAATGATAAGTCAACGAATTTCAACCTTCTTTTCCAACTGCCAACTGGAGGTGGTAAAACGGTCATTTTCTCCGAATTGGCGAAACGATTCATCCTGTCTACCGGGAAAAAAGTCCTTATCCTTACGCACCGTATTGAGCTTTTAGGCCAAACAAGCAAAATGCTTTCTGAAATCGGTGTGCCAAATAAGGTGATCAATGCAAAAGTAAAAGATTTAGACGACGGGAAAGAGCACTGGTGTTACGTGGCCATGGTTGAAACGTTAAACAATCGGATTAACGATGAGCAAATGGTGTTCGACAATCTCGGACTTGTTATTGTTGACGAGGCGCACTACAACAGTTTCCGTAAGCTTTTTAAGCACTTTCGTGAGCAAATACTTCTAGGCGTTACCGCTACTCCCCTGAGCTCGAACATTAAACTGCCTTTGAACGACAATTACAATGAGCTTATCGTTGGAGAAAGTATTTCAAGCCTTGTTGAACAAGGGTATCTCGCCCGAGCGCACACCTACAATTACGATGTCAACCTAAGGGCTTTAAAGGTGGGGATAAATGGCGATTACACGGTAAGTTCCTCAGAGCGTCTTTATGGAAATTACCTCATGCAGGAGAAACTTCTCTATGCATATGAGGAGAAAGCAAAAGGCACCAAAACCCTCATCTTCAATAACGGCATAAACACCTCCAAGCAGGTTCAAGCGATGTTCGAGGAAGAAGGGTATGAGTGCAAGCACCTTGACAATACCCACAGTGAAAAAGAACGCGCTGAGATCCTACAGTGGTTCCATGATAAACCCGATGCCATCTTATCCTCAGTAAGTATTCTTACAACCGGTTTTGATGAGCCTACGGTTTCTACCATTATACTCAACCGTGCCACGAAATCTCTCACACTTTACCATCAGATGATTGGTCGTGGATCAAGGTCTCTTCCAAAAAAGAAAGAATTCAGTGTCATTGATTTGGGCAACAATGCCAGAAGGTTTGGATTGTGGGATGCGCATATCAACTGGAACGAAATTTTCAAAGCGCCTCAATCCTTTATAGACGGCTTATACACGGATGAGGAAATCGAAGATGAATTCGTTTACAAAATGCCTCAAGAATTATTAGACCGATTCGAAGGTGGCCCAGAGACATCATTCGATATGCTTAAGGTATATGAAGATGTCATGAAGCAAGCAGAGCGTCCGAAAAAAGCAGTCGACATCAGTTTATTACAACATAAAGCGATTATCCAGTATGCAGCAGACGACTACTGGGATGCTGTTGAAATAATTACTGCGCTCGAAGAAGACATTAATTTCCGTGTTAAAATCTATGCCAAATGCATGGCGAAAACAACAGACAATTATCGCACTTGGCTTCAAGACGAGTATACGCGTCGCCTAAAAACGGAACTGCGACACGATTTTAACAAAGCTTCTTCTGAAGAATAAGCTGAGAGCCAAACGCCACCATGTTTGTCCTTTATTTCATAGGTATAACAGCAAGTTTAATTGTGGGCTTCGGCATTGGGTTACATTCTGGCGTAAGCACCACGAATGAGGGCATCTCATTCAACCTTTCCGAGAGATACAGGGGAATAAACACTTCTTTCATACAGTTGAGAAAGAGAGCAGACGCAGAAGAGGAGTTGGTCAAAGCAAGACAAAAAAACTTGCAGCTTCAAATGAACCCACACTTCATTTTCAATGCGTTAACCGGAATCCATATGCTCATCTTAAGAAGCGATACAAAACCCGCTTTAACGTCTTTAAATCAGTTTAAAGGACTACTTGTCAGAAGTTGGGGGAGCGCGACAGACAACCCCAGGACCCTTCGCCCATCCACTGTTTCTAAAGAAATAAAATTCTTAAAAGATTATATCGCACTCGAGTCCCTCAGACTTTCAGATGAAATTGATTTTAAAATTCATTCATCTGTTCATCCCACGCTCAAAATTTCTGCATTTTTAATTCAGCCATTGGTAGAGAATGCGATTTGGCACGGATTGGATGGCAGTAAAAAAGGAAGACCTGAGATCACCCTTACATTCAAAACAGAACCTAAGAAGGGATGCCTCGTAATTTGTGTTGAAGACAATGGAGGCGGCTTGTCAACCTCAAATAATTTCGCAGCGAAAAGACAATCACATGGCTTAAGAATCATTCAAGAACGATTGAAATTAATCTCCCCATTGGCAAGCTTGCGTTTAGAGAACAGAAAAGACGCACAAGGATGTATTGCGACAATTTCAATTCCTAGCGAGGAGATCCGCAAGGCTTAAGTTCTGGCATTCTGGGTTGCGGTGTGTCACGTAGTGTTCCAAACCTGCCCTCAGATGCATCTAACACGCCTACAATGCCTACCATGGCCGCATTGTCTGTACAGTAACTTAGGGGCGGTATAAAAACCTGCCAACCTTCCCTTTGCGCCAACGCTTTTCTGAGCCCACTGTTAGCAGAAACCCCACCTGCAATGGCCACCTGAGTGATCCCAGTCTCCATAACGGCTTGCTCCAGTTTAGACATAAGCATCCCCACAATTGTCGCTTGAACTGATGCACAAAAATCATGTAAATGAGATTCCATAAACTGAGGGTCTGACTTAAGTCTAGCTTGTAAAAACCTGAGGACTTGAGTCTTTAAGCCACTAAAACTCATGTTTAGCCCGTCTACTTTAGACCCCTTAAACACAAACGATTCCGGATTGCCCAAATCCGCATATTTATCTACGAGAGGGCCTCCGGGATACGGAAGACCTATGAGTTTGGCAACTTTATCAAACGCCTCTCCAGCTGCATCATCAACTGTCGTACCGATAACATCCATTTTTGAAGAGCTGTGGACATGAACAATCTGGGTATGCCCCCCAGACACAGTCAAACAGAGAAACGGAAAGTCCGGAGAAGGGCTTGGCGCTAAGAAATGAGCCAAAATATGAGCCCGCATATGGTGAACGGGCACGGTGGGCAAATTGTGTGCCCACGCCCATGACTTTGCAAAAGAAGTCCCCACAAGCAAAGAACCACTTAAACCAGGACCTATGGTATAGGCAACAGCATCAATATCTGATGGAGAAATCTTCGAGTCTTTCAGGGCCAAATCAACCGTTGCAATGATGTTACTCATGTGGGCTCTTGAGGCAAGCTCAGGCACCACGCCACCGTGCCGGGTATGTATTTCTTGATTTGCGACAAGATTAGAAAGCACTGTGTCCCCTTTCACTACAGACACTCCCGTATCGTCACAAGACGATTCAATAGCGAGTATCGTTAAGTTTGGAATTTTCATCTTTTATGAGTTGGCAAACTAAAATAAGTACAACTGCGAAAGTACGGCGCACAAGACTTCTTATCTTGCTTTCGCAATCAAAGAGTAAGTGCCCAAAAATTCAAACATATTAAAGAACAAGTATCGCAACCTTATGAAGCGGGCCTTCCGCGCTACTAAAATATTTATCATCCTCGTTTTAATTCTATCTGGTGTCACCCAACTTCCACCCGTCCAAACCGCGATTTTAAATTATGCAACTGACCTCGCCACTGAATCTTTGGGCCTTGAAATGGAAATCGGCGCTGTAGAACTCCACCTCTTTCAAAGAACCTTAACCTTGAGTGACCTTACTTGCACCACAGGAGGTGCAGAGATTTTGTGCAGCACATTGGACTTGAAGTTCAAAGGAGCTAATTCTGAAGGCGTTTCTGAGTTTGGCCCAATAAGTTTAGATGGTGTCCGTTTTTTTGCGGACAGCTTAGAACAAATCTATGACGCATTCCCAAGTGATTCAACAAGCGAATATTCTAGCCGTAAGATGTTATTTGAACGTTTCGAAATGTCCAATTTTGAATGGCAAATAGGCGATTCACTCAATGGACATATCGCATTATTCGCACTCGATTCAATCGTCATTGAAAGTGGGAAAGAAATGAGCAAAGATGATCTTGATGTAAACATTGGCGGATATGAAATCCGAGGCGCCAACACAGATTTCAACGGAACAAACGTCATGTCAGTTGAAACAACTCATGGAAAAGGAACACTTACAAACAACGAATTTTACTTGACAATCTTGGACTTTAAGGCGGCAGGAATACAGCTCCATGGGGAACTTGGAAGCGGAAATCTGTCGGAATTGGAAGATTCGTTGGCGGAGCACCAAGGCCCACATTGTGAGATCGCGGTCGTCGTCCACCCCAACTTCATTGCCCCATGGGCAAACGATGAGGCGAACCACATTCTAGAAGCGCTTAAAACTGATGAATTGACCGGGGATGTCGTTTACAAAGACGGAGCGCTTGTGGTTAATAATCTATCTAATTCTGACGTAACTATTTCGGGAAGTGCCCGAAACATAGGCGAAGAATATGCATGGAATCTCAACCTAGACCTTAAAACAAGTTTATTAAAACCATGGACTGAGGATTTAAAGATGGCCATGCAAGAAAAGTCTCCTGAGGCTAAAAAAATAGCAGATAAGATAGATTCCATTAATCTTTCGGCAAGCGGAAGCACAAATAACATTGAAGGCGCTTTGGCTGTCTCACAGGATGCAGAAGGTGGTCTTTCTCTTCAAGCAAATTACACATTGAATTGGGACGAACATGGTTTTGATACGGGATGGGAATGTACGTTTCATCTTGACAGCCTCCACACCGAATATGGTATCCTCGAAAATTTACGTGCCCAAATCAACGGCGAAAAAGGACATGTCGAGGTGAAATGGGAAAACGACATCCTAAAAGCAAAGGCAATGTCAAATCGTTGGGGATTGTATTCCCGTTTAAACGGCTATGCAGAATGGAATGACGACAACAGGGGCGGCAAACGCTCAGCAAGTCTTAACTTTAGAAAACCCTTGCTAATTCAACTTAATGAAGGCAATACAGCAATACAAGCGCCGATTAAATTCGACAGATTAAATCTTGTTGTCGACATTCATCCAGAGAATAATCGCACGATAGAAAAAGGACTTCTAGAGGTTCAAGTTGAGTCGGATGTGATCATCGGAGATGCAACATTCTCTATGGATACAGAAGTGTGGACAGAATGGCTTGACTTAATGATCATGAGAGTCGATCTCGAGAACAAATCATCCGTTTCAAACTCACTACTGACAAGTGGTCGCTTTGAGATTCTTCGATCCGAGCCCCTTTCTGCAATACTGGGGACCACGCTCGCTGTGTCACAAGGCACTGAATTCAAATGGCTCATTGACAATCAAAAAACAGAAGCCGTCGGAAAAACTGATTGGATAGCGTTTGATGACTTTCAATTAAACCAAGTCTTTCTTGACTTCAGTGGACGAACGGATGAAAACTGGATAAATATAGAGGCTTTAGAGCTTTTAAAGCAGGGGGACATCTATGCGCAAGACATGAATATAGACATCCATGCAGACACGGTTTGGACTGCAGATTGTGGATGGAAAAACTTTGCTGGAAATGAAGGCATCGTCAGCTTAGAAGGCCTTCTAGAGCAAAAAGGGTCATGGGGATTTGACCTCTATGAGGCAACTATACCTCTGGGAAATGACACCCTCGAGCTCACGAGAATCCCATCCTCTTTGTCGCTAAATTCAACTGAGGCATCTAGTGATGGAATGAGCTGGACAGGGGGCGGATTTAAAGCTGATATCGAAGGTGAAATAGGTGGCGACAGTGCCAAGCCGTTAAACTTCTTAATCCATACAGACCGAATCGATACAAACAGAACAAAACGTTGGTTTAATTTACCCGTAAGCGCCTCAAACATCAATCTATCTGGATCACTTGGCGGGACATTTAGCACCCCTGTGCTCCGTGTTTCTGGAGAGGGTGAAGGGGTGTCATATGGCGGAGAAACAATCCCTAAAAGCACATTTGAACTCACGTATTCAAAGCGAGACATTCACATTGATAGCGACTTGACGGGTTTTGGAGAAAACGGAGAGGGCATTATCCACACCTCAGGATATGTCACTCCCCTCCCCTTAGGCGATTTCAATTTAAACCTCATGTCTTATACCACAGATTTTCCTCTCAGTTGGGCAAATACAATCTTAAATGAAAAAACGGCCAAACTGGGTGGAAAACTCGATGCAGCATTCACCATTCAAGGCCCATATCGAGAACCTAGCGTATTAGGTGGGGGTGATTTAAAAAAGGCAAAAGTAAAAATCGAATACTTGGGCACTGAGTATGATGTAAGCGGAAAATTTAACGTCAAACCTGACGGAATTGAACTCAACGGAATTGACATCAAAGACAACTATGGTGGTCAAGGATTCATGGTGGGAACCGCTTTGCATGAAAACTATGAGAAATGGAATTTAGACATTTCTATGAGCATAGACGACCCCAAGAAACCTTTAGAGGTCATGAACATACCACGATCGCCAGAGGCCTATTTCTATGGAAATGCAAATGGCATAGGGGATATAAATGTCTTCGGTTATGAAGACAAACTCTATATTGAAGCGCGACTTAAAACAACAAAAGGCACTCAGTTTGTCCTTCCAATGGATGCTGGCACGAGCTCTACATGGTCTTCCTTTGTAGAAATCATTGACAACTCTCCTCAAGAAAAAATTGGGGAAGCAACCATTGCAGAGAACCAGTCCAAAACCTCCGTTCGTCTTGACTTAATTATTGATGTGGATCAAGAAAGTGAAGCCCGAATTGTTTTTGACGAAGCTGTGGGAGATGAAATTATCGGGAAATGTGAGGGCGTCATCCAATTGGCCCTTGATGATTTTGAACGGTTAGCGATGTTTGGCTCACTCAAGGTGATAGAAGGTGAATACCTCTTCACCTTATCCAACTTCATAAATAAGAGATTCATTGCAGAACCTGGGGGCACGATAAAATGGTATGGCGACCCATACCAAGCAGAAATAGATTTAAGAACGTTGTACTCAACACGAACCACTCTCCTTCCGATTGCTCCTGAAACATTAGATAACAGCAAACAAAAAGTAGACTTGATTCTAGAAATGCATGGCGACCTCATGAGACCTGGCATAAATTTCGATATCCAACTTCCAGAAGGAGATTCTAGGACGAAGGCTACCTTGGCCTCACTCTTGGCAAACGAAGAAGAAATGAACAGGCAAGCCATATCGCTCCTAATTCTTCAACAGTTCCTTGCTCCCCAATGGCAAGCCGCCGCTATAGGAAGTACTGGACTACAAGAAAACAGCACAGAGCTGATCTCAGCCCAATTGGGAAACTGGTTGTCAGGACTTAGTGACGATGTAAATATTGGAATAGATTACGATGCGAAAAACAATTCTGGCAACGAAGCTGCGCTCGCTGTGGCACTTTCTACTCAACTTCTTAATGACAGGCTCCACGTTGAAGGCGAGCTCGGAACGCAACAACTCAATACTGGCTCCTTGGATGATTTACAAATCAAAGAGTTCCGTATCAAATACGACCTCAAAGATGATGGAACGCTACAACTTACGGGGTATTCAACGCAACGCGCAAATATTCCCGGCCTGGAGGGTGAAAGCGTTCAGGGCGTTGGAATACTATTACACCGAGACTTCACTCGGCTCAAGGATTTATTTGGAAAACGTAACGATTAGTCATTTTCAGAGAAACCGCGAAGGCTTAATGATCGCATAAATCACAAAAGAAAGAAAAGGAAAACAACAAAAACAACAACAGAAGTCAGGTGCTGATTTCTTTACTCGGATATTCTGATTTATTGAATATATCTGCAAACTTCAAAGTGTCATCCGTACTCAAAGAGTCGACAACCATCACCTCATCAGAAAAACGAACGGATTTAATCGCGTCAATGATTTTGTTCTGTTCATTTCCAGTCGGAATGATAGATGTAATCTTAGTCATCTAACAACGTATTATAAACTTGAAATAAGTTTGAGGCAATCTTGTGGTCAGTGAAGTTTTGGGCATATTCAAACCCTTTTGAGGCCATTGTGTTTTGTAAATCTGTTGAATGTTGAATCTCGAGAACAGCCTCTTTCATTTCATGGACTGACAAGGGGTCAATGTATTTGGTATATGGGCCTCCCGCTTCAATAAAACACCCCTGCTTAGTAGAAATCACAGGGGTTTTTGAAAACAGAGCCTCTAAAATAGGAATGCCAAACCCTTCAAATATAGAGGGGTAAATCAGCATTTGTGCGTTTTGATATACAGCCGCCATTTCTTCCGTCTCAATCGCAGTTAAAAAGAGAACGCGGTCAGATAAATCATGCTTTTTAATGAATCGTATGCACTCCATTTTATAGCGTTTCCCACTGCCAATAACGACCAGTTTTTGATTTGGCAATTCTATCAAGGTCTTAAGTATAGTTAAGAGGTTTTTGCGTTCCTCTATGCTACCCACGCTGAGGATATAATCCTCAGGCAAGTTGTATTTTATTTGCACTTCTCGCTTTGTCTTATCTGGAACGTCATGATGAAATACGTCATTGCAACCTTGATAAACAACGTCAATTTTCTCTTCCGGAATGCCGAAGAATTCAATGACATCTTGTTTGGTTTGCTTGCTGACAGCAATGATTTTATCAGATCTGTCACACGCTGACTTGAATTTTTTGTAATATATTTTCCGATCAAGCGATCGAAACAATTGAGGATAACGGATGAAAATCAAATCGTGAATAGACACGACCGTTTTAATGTTTGTTTTCTCAATACCTAAAGGCAACTCATGACTTAGTCCATGAAAAAGATCGATTTTATCGGAAACTAAATCTTTGACGACACTTTTGCTTCTCCAGTAAGATTTAAAAACCTTATTAATGAAAGACTTAGGCGTGCGTGTCACAGTATTCGCGCGCCCATTTAAAAAGAACAAATGGTGCTTTTCGTGTGCTTTTGGTGTGAAGAGAAAATAATTGTTTTCAGGAAAAACATGAGAAAGGACACGAATAGCATCACGTGAATAGTTCCCTAAACCTGTGTTGTTTAAAAACGCTCTTTTTGCATCAAATCCTATCTTCATCTCAAAGGCAAAATTATAAGTTTGCAAGTTACACAATAGAACTCAGCAGAAAACTTTGCTGTTTGACATGAGGGAGGGACCGGGAGATCGAAATGATTGGCATACTCAAAGATTATAATAACGTAACTTGCAGTATGAAAACTATACCATACCTCTGCAGCCTTGTTGCACTTTTGCTCGTTGTTCATTGCAACCATGCTCAAACCACTGTAAATGCATCTGACCTTCCTCAAGCAGGTGGAAGCTATCTCATTCAAACATCTACGGCGGACATCACAGGAGATTATGTGAGTACTGGTGCAGATTATGTTTGGGATTTCTCGACATTAGATTCAAATTCAGAGACACTTGTTGAATTCGGAGCAACAAATGAAGCCCCATTTTTAGCTCAGCTTTCTTTCAACAACGCGTTGACTAATCCAGATTATATATGTGATGTTTTCGGGCCTGGAGAGTTTGATCTCGCTTTCTTGTCTGAGTTAGGCATAGACCTCCCTGTGACCATTTCCAACATGATGAGCTATTACCAAACCTCTGGTTCTTCATATAATCTCGCAGGAATTTCAATGAATTTAGAAGGATTCGATCTACCTATCGAATACAGCGACATTGATGAAATCCATCCCCTGCCATTAAATTTTCAGGATGTCATTTCATCTACTTCTGCCTACGAAGTTGACATTCCAAGCGTGCTTAACTACGCGACTTCCGCAACGCGTGAAGGCTCAGTGGACGGATGGGGAACGTTACTTCTCCCAAACGGCGCATCGCATGAAGTCCTGAGAATAAGCACCACAATAACGACGCAAGATGTTTTAACGCAAGAAGGAGGCGAACCCTTTGAAATTGACCGCATCTCAACAGTTTACACATGGCTCGGAGACGGGGGACTCCCATATCTTGAAGCAAAAACACTTTTCGGCACCACATACAGCGTGAAGTATCAAGGAGAAGCGCCAAATCAAGACACCTCAAATACAGATGGAATGACCGCGCTTACGCCTTCTGATTTCGTCGCATTCCCTAACCCAGCTACTTCAGGAGAAAACATTGTATTAAATGGAGCGGATCAAGAAATAACATGGGATGTGTCAAATCTCATGGGTAAAACAATCCTGTCTGGAATCGGAACCGTGATTGCTACTGACCTCTTTTCCCCTGGCACGTATATCATCTCCACTTCCTCTAAAAAGGGGTTGAACACGGAATCCGTCAGGTTCATTATTCAGTAAACGACGTTGTCGGGGCCTAAATTTCTTTTCCTTCCATATGGCTATACCACACATCAATAAGCCACCCTTTTGCGACCTGAGTATTGCGAAAGATTCTAAAGGGAACAGAGGGCCTGAATAACGCCCATCTAATTTTATCCTGAATGACTGCAAGGTTTGATGGAACGACCACAGCGCGAGCAATAACACCGTTCATCGCTTGGTCACTGCCCAACCATTTAAGCGCATCGTGTTCAACGAGTGGCGAATCTGCTGGGATGATGTGTAGTACTGGCCCTGAATTTGAAAGTGCTTTTCTGTCATCTTCTGTACGCATGACACAGGCCAAATCAATCATAGAAGCTGCACGGTATTTCACGATACACATCCCCATAGAAAGCTCTATTTCAGCTTGACTATGTTTAGAAATTAAAGCATGTTCGTTCATAGGTCAGTAGATCGCAAGCGAATTATTGACAAGTATAGTCAGAAAACGGATTTGGGGTACAGAAATTAAGTTCGGCAGTATCATCGCCCTCCTGAAGGTGCTCGATTGTATCCGTTGTATATCCCAAACCTAAGACGCTTTGCGTCGTTCTTGCAGCCCAAAGACCAAGCGCGCCATTTATATTTGAATATTCAGGGCGCTCTTGTATAATACCCGTGACAGGCGCGTTCACATCTAGATATATCGCAAGTTCTTCGTTTGCGACAATAAGCAAGAAATCAAACGCACGTGCAATTTGGCTTTCCTCATCCCACTCCCCCAACTCTCTTGTAATTCTGATGTTTTTATCCAAACGGGTT
>Ga0315315_10004968_pt1 | contig 12256 bp, 12 predicted proteins | sample M140m3416metaG_FD_203699 | JGI IMG/M metagenome (GOLD analysis project Ga0315315, IMG submission 203699) | Ammonia-oxidizing marine archaeal communities from Monterey Bay, California, United States - M1 40m 3416 | ecosystem: Environmental > Aquatic > Marine > Intertidal zone | place: USA...
CAGTTTTAATCGGAGTTACTAACCCCGTTATACCTGGTCCATTTTGTGCAACAACCATTGACATTTTTCCTGTAGCTCTGGTGTAACCGTCTGCAATTAAACCGCCATTAGTTTCATGAGCAACATCCCAAAAAGTTATTCCAGCGTCTGGAAAAATGTGTGAAATTGGCATAAACGCGGATCCAATAATACCAAAAGCATGTTCGATTCCATGCATTTGCAAAACTTTTACGAAAGCTTCTTCTGTTGTCATTTTTGCCATAGAAATCCTTAAAAATAATTTAAAACTTTCTTTCAATATATCAAAATTTAGTCTATATCCATTAATAATTTTATGTCACAGCCAGATCTGATTATCCACGACGAAAAAGATAATGTTGGAGTAGTCGTAATAGAAACGACCAAAAAAGGCCAAGAATGTAGTGCTTGGGTCATGGAAAATGACAAGACGGTTAAAGTAAATTCAACCAATGAAGTGCCTTTAGGGCATAAAATAGCCCTCAAAGATTTAAAAGTGGGAGACACTATATTGAAGTATGGACACGATATAGGAAAAGTTGTGAAGTCGATCAAAAAAGGTGATCATGTTCATGTTCATAATGTAAAAACAAAAAAATGGTAGATATATGGATATTCCTAAAAGTTTTTTAGGTTATAAAAGAGAAAATGGAAGAGCTGGAACAAGAAACCATGTGATCATTCTTCCCGTTGATGATATTTCAAATGCTTGCGCTGAAGCAGTTGCAAATAATATTAAAGGTACGATTGCACTTCCTCATTCATATGGAAGATTACAATTTGGAGCTGATCTTGAATTACATTTTAGAACCATGATTGGAACTGGCAAAAATCCAAACGTCGCTGCAGTTATTGTTATAGGTATTGAGCCTAAATGGACTAAAAGAATAGTTGATGAAATTGCAAAAACAGGCAAACCTGTTGAAGGTTTTCATATAGAGAGAACAGGTGATATTGGAACAATAATGAAGGCTTCAAAAAAAGCCCAAGAATTTTCTCAATGGGCATCTGAAAAACAAAGAGAAGAATGTCCCCTAAGTGATTTATGGATTTCAGTTAAATGTGGAGAGTCAGACACAACATCCGGTTTAGCTTCTAACCCTACAGTAGGCAATTTAATGGAAAAATTAGAACCATATGGTGTTCACCTTTGTTTTGGAGAAACTTCAGAATTAACTGGAGCTGAAACAGTATGCGCTGCTAGAGGCGCAACTCCAGAAGCGAAAGATAAATTTATGAAAACTTGGTCAGCTTATAACGAATTTATTTTAAAGGAAGCAACCAATGATCTCTCGGAGAGTCAACCTACAGCAGGAAATATTGCTGGCGGTCTTACTACAATAGAAGAAAAGGCTTTTGGAAATTTTCAAAAAATTGGAAATTTAAAATTTATTGATGTTTTAGAACCTGCCGAAGAACCAAAAAAAGGTAAAGGGCTTTACTTTATGGACACTTCTTCAGCTGCAGCAGAATGCGTTACTTTGCAAGCTGCAGGAGGATTTAATATTCATTTATTTCCAACAGGTCAAGGTAACATTATTGGAAATCCAATAGAACCAGTAGTAAAATTAACGGCTAATCCCTTAACAGCTAAGCTAATGAAAGAACATGTTGATTGTGATGTTTCAAAAATTTTATCAAGAGAAATGAACTTATCTCAAGCTGGTGATGAATTAATCAAAGTAATGTTAAAAGTCGCTAATGGTCGTTTAACTTGTGCAGAAGCGCTCGGTCACAGAGAATTTGTGATGACAAAACTTTACAGAAGCGCTTAAGAAAAATTAATTTACTTCAATAAATTATTTAAAGTTAAACCAGCAATATTTTTAAACTTTATATTTTTAAAATCCTCAAGAACTTTCTGAGTTTCGTTAATTTGTTTTTTCATTTTCATTGGATCTTCTAAAAAACTTTTTACATTTTCAAATATATTTTCAGGGTTGCAGTTTGATTGCAATAATTCTGGTATAATTTCTTTGTTGGCTGCGAAATTTATTATATTTGCAAATTTAGTCTTTACCAAAGTCTTTACAATAAAATAATTAATGAAGCCCATTTTATATAATATTATGGAGGGTATTTTTGCATTACAAATCTCCAATGAAACAGTTCCTGATTTTGCGACAGCAAAAATAGATTTTTTTAAAAGATGTGACTTTATTTTTTCATCACTTATTATTTCACAATTTGTTAAACCGCTTTCCTTTAAATAAGTTTGCATTAAGTCAGAGTATTCTTTTGTCGAGTGAAAAATATAAGTCATATCATTATAATTTTTGTTCATTAGTTCTATAAAATTTATTATAACTGGCATTAAAATAGTTATTTCAGATTTTCGACTACCCGCAAAAATAGATATTAAAGCTTTATTTTTTCCTATAATCTGATTTACATCAATTTTAGTTCTTTGGTCATCAAGTAGAAGCGGATGTCCTACAAATTCACATTTGATTTGTTCCCTCTCAAAAAATTTTTTTTCAAAATCAAATAATAAAAATATATAGTCTATGAATTTTTTTATCTTCTTTACCCTGCCCTCTCTCCACACCCAAACTTGTGGTGCTACATAATGAACTGTTATAATTTTTGTATTAATTTTTTTTACTCTTTCGGCTACTCTTAAAGTAAAATCTGGACTATCAACTGTAAATAATATGTCTGGATCATAATCTATAATTGATTGAACTGTTTCATTTATTTTTTTATTAATTTTAAACAAGTTTAAAATAACGTTTGTAAAACCTAAATATGTAATCTCTTTAATATTATAAATAGACTTTATTCCCAAAGATTTTAGGCTTTCTCCTCCTACCGATAGATATTCTATATGTGGATTTATTTTTATTAAATCATTTATCACTTTTGAGGCAAGTTTATCACCAGAAGGTTCTCCCGTTAAAATAAATATTTTTTTCATTTATACATTCTCCAAAGACTTCCGTTATCAGATAGCATATAAATATCGCCTGTCTCTTTTTGGATCTTAATATCTCTTATTCTCCCAATTTTGTCTTTTAAAATAATTTCTTCATTAATTAGTTGATTGTTTTTAAATTTTATATTTCTTAAAGATTGATCTTTAAGAGATGTTACTAAAGCGTTTCCTTCCCATTCTTTAAATGTCTCCCCTTTATAAATAGCCACGGCGCTCACAGCGATTGAAGGCACCCAATACTTTATGGCTTTTGTAAATCCTGGTTTCCATTTGGGTCCAATTTTAGTTCCAGAGTAATTTGTTCCACCCCATCCTAATATTTTCCAACCATAATTCTCGCCGAAATTAGCTGTACCAAACCAATCTCCGCCCTTCGCACCATGATTTGTTAAATAAATTTTATTATCAAAAGGTGAATAGGCCATTCCTTGTGGGTTTCTTACTCCAATTTGGTAAATTTCAGAAAGCCATTTTGTTTTACCCTTATACTTAGGATTGCTTTTTGGGATACTTCCGTCAAGATAAATTCTTATGATACTACCGGGATGTTTAGTCGGATCTTGAGCAATCATACCCTGACCTCTTTCTCCCGCTGTAATAAATAAATATTTGTCTTTTATTACCAACCTTGAACCAAAATGATATCCAGAGTCAATTGGTGGTTCCGCTCTAAATATATTTTGAAATTTAATTTCATTTTTATCAAACAAACCTTTAGCTACAGATGTACTTGTTTTCCAATTTCCTCTATTTTCAGAATATGAAACGTAGACTTGATTATTATTAAATAAAACATCTAACAGACCGCCCTGACCTGTATTAATTAAAGATAAATTATGTTTGATTTCTTGTCTAACTTTAGTTTTAAGATTTATTTTAAAAAGTTTACCTTTTTTTTCAGTTAAAATAATATTTTCTTTATCAATAAAAGATATGCTCCAGGGTTTATCTAAATCATCGATAATTTTTATTAATTTAATTTCACTGGCGTTTGTATGGGTATGAATAAATATTGCTATTAAAAAAAGAAACCTTTTCATATCACATTGATGAACATTCCATGTTTATCGGCAAAGTTAATACATTTTTTTTTATCTAGAAAAATATTTTGCTTACCTTTTAAAACAATTCCTTTTATTCCCGCCAATTTACAATATTGCATTGTTTTAAAACCTACTGTTGGCAAATCAATTCTTAAGTCCTGTTTTTTTTTTGGTAATTTAACTAAGACACCTGTATTTTTAAATTTTTTATTTCTACATTTTTGTAACATCTTTTGTGTACCCTCTTTTCCTTCAACAGCGACTACTTTATTTTTTCTAACCACTAGACCTTGACTATAATTAAACTTATTTAACTTATTAAGTGAAGTAATAGCTTTTTTAATATTTTGTTTGTCAATTTTACTTGGTTTGATCTTTGTATAATTATTTTTTCTTAAGGTAAGCTCAGGGTTGTAAAATAATGAACTTATTGTATTGATTTTTTCCTTTTTGAAAATGTTTATTATTTCTTTTAATATAGCAGCATCTCCTAGTTTAGAACTTTTGATAATTTTTGGCATGTAAAACAAACCCTTTAAATCAAGACGTAACTTGGAAAACTTAGGTTTTTTTACTTTTCCAGCAAACAACACTTTTTTACAATTATTTTCTTTTAATATTTTGATCATTTTACCAAATTGACCTAATGATAAATGATAGGCGTTTTTATCTTTTTTAAACTCTTTATTTTTAGTCAAGTCAATTATTAAGTATTTCTTTTTATTTTTTATTTTTTTTAATATTTTTTTTGGAAAATCTGTTTCTCCAAAAATAAGTCCAATCATAATAAAATTAGCTTTGTGGTGAACAAATAGGTCTTTTTTTATCCTTTTCTAAAAAGGTAATGACTTCATTTACAAGCTCATTGCCTTTATGTTCTCCATTAATTTTACTTAAATTTTCATGGAGATTTTTTGAAGCAAAAATTTCTTTATAAGCTTTGCTTAATCCTAAAATTTTTTGATTATCATATTTTTTTCTTCTTAAACCTATTAGGTTTAACCCTTGTAAATAGTTTCTGTTACCAATCGATAGACCAAAAGGGATCACATCTTTTAATACTCCTGTCATACCTCCTATCATTGCCAGCCTTCCAATTCTAGTAAACTGTTGCACAGCTGAATTTCCACCTATCACTACTGAGTCTTCAATTGTAACGTGACCTCCTAATGGAACATTGTTGGCTATAATCACATTGTTGCCGATTATGCAATCGTGTGCTACGTGTGATGAAATCATAAACAAACAATTGTTACCAATAATCGTTTTTGATCCACCTCCAGCTGTTCCTGGGTTAATAGTAACATATTCTCTTATCAAATTATTTTCACCTATTTCTAAACTATTCTTTTCATTTTTAAACTTTAAATCTTGTGGCTGTGTTCCTATGCTAGCAAAAGGAAAGATTTTAGTTCCTTTTCCTATTATAGTATTTCCCTCAATGTGAACGTTTGATTTTAATTCTACTTCGCTTTCCAGAGTTACGTTTGGTCCAATGTAACAAAAAGGTCCAATGTTTACTTTTGAAGAAATTTTTGCATTCTTATCTATTACACTTGATTTATGAATCATTTTTTCTATCGACTATTGTTGCCGACCATTCCGCGTCAGCCATTTTTTTTCCATTCACTTTAGCTACCCCTTTGTATTTCCATACTCTTCCATGAGATCTAATTGCTTCAATTTCTAAATGTAATTCACAATCTGGGATTACTGGACTTCTAAATCTAGCCTTATCTACGCTCATTAAATAAACTAATTTATTTGCATACTCTTTTGGATCAATACCGTGTGCTGTTAATGCTGCAGCTGCCTGACCAAAAGCCTCAACAATTAATACTCCGGGCATCACAGGTTGTCCTGGAAAATGACCTTGCACATAAAAACCATCTTTTTTTACATACATAATTGCTGTAGCTGACTTAAGAGGTATAATTTTGGTCAGTTTATCTATCAAGAGCATAGGCTCTCTGTGAGGTAGTAAACTTTCAATTTTTTTTTTATCTATTTCTGTTTCGTTCATTTTTTCCAATTTTTTATAAAATCTTTAAATGGTACTGCTGGATATCCCATGACAACTTCATTATCACCGATATCCTTTATTACTTTACTTCCTCCACCAATTTTAACATTGTTTCCAATGGTTAAATGACCAGAAACACCTGCTTGACCACCAATTGAAACATTATTTCCAATTGTCGAACTACCAGCAAAACCTACTTGGCCTGCAATCATACAATTAGAACCTATTTTTACGTTGTGCGCCACATGGACTTGATTATCTAAAAAAGTATTTTTGCCAATTTCTGTATCATCAACTGATCCTCTATCAATGGTGCAATTACTGGCTATTTCAACATTATCATTAATTATAACTTTTCCTATGTGAGGAAATTTAAAATTTTTTTCTTTCAGGGGTATAAAGCCAAATCCTTTTAAACCTATCTTACAACCGTCTTGTATCACTACGTTTTCTCCTAAAATTGTATTTTTTAACACTACATGAGAACCTATTGTACAGCCCTTTCCAATTATTACGTCATGTTCGATTATAGTATTTGAACCGATTACACTATTTTTACCAATTTTAGCATTTTTACCCACTAAAACATTATTTCCAAATTTAACACCTTTAAATCTATTGTTTTTAGCAATTTTCAAAGTCAAATCAGGATAATCAACATCAGCTAAAGGATATAAATTTTTTAAAACTTTAGCAATCTCAAACAGAACATTTTTTACAACAATTTTCTCAGTGGTTTTAGGCAAAAATTTTTGCAATCTTTCAGTTGTAATACAATATAATGCTTTAGTATTTTCTGCATGAGACTTATATTTCAAAGAGTCGAAAAATGTTAAATCATTTTTTTGAGCTATTTTAAGAATTTTAACATCATTAATTTGTATATTTTTTTTAAACTTGCGATTTGGAAACAATTTATTAATTAGGAAACTTTTTTTTTTAAAAAAAATTGGTGATTTCATTAAAACTAGTTTAATTTAATCTTTTTTAATTTCTTGTTTAATAATCCGATTATCTCTTTAGTTATATCTAAATTTTCATCTGCTAGCAAAATACTCTTTTTATCTAAAACCATTCTTATTTTTTTCTCTTTCATGTAAGCCTGAATGATTGGGTTTAAATTTTTAAGCAATTCATTCCTAGCTTTACTTCTTTGTTTAGAAACATTTTCTAACAATGAGTTCCTCTCCTTTTGTAAAGATGAGACTTTCCCTCTTAATTCTTGAACCTTTTTTTTATATTCTTCAGCAGATATTACTTTTTTCTTTTGGATTAATTTCTTTTCTTCCTCTTGAATAAGTTTTTCTTTCTTTTGAATATTATTAATTCCATTATTTAATTTTTTTTTTAAAAAATCTTGAGCATCTTTACCAGCTGTACTTTGATTTAGAATAAATTTAAAATCAACGAAATAAGGTACGTCTGCAAATAAGCAATTATTAATTAAAAAAAATGTTGCTATAATTAAAGAAATTTTTTTAAATTGTTTTTTCATTAAAATGTCGTGCCTAAATTAAAATTGAAACCTTCTGTTACATCTGTTGATGCTTTAGTTATATTAGTTGAAAGTATAAAAGTCATTGGTCCTATTGGAGAAAGCCAGCTTGCTGCTGCTCCAGTAGAGGATCTAATTTTATTACTGTCGTCCACGCTAGAATCATAATCTACGCCCCATACATTTCCAAAATCCAAAAACAAACTTACATCCGTTTTTGAAGACTCAGGTAAAAGTTTTGGTAAACTTGCCTCAAAATTAAGCGCTGTTGCATAATTTCCTCCAACATGGTCGGCTCCATCTTTAGGTCCAACTCTTCCTCTTTGAAAACCTCTTAATCTTCTTGATGGTAAATGATTTCTTTTATTTAATCTTACGTCATCTTCGCCTAATCCATTAATTGCACCTGCATAAATTTTAGCTGCACCAACGATATTTTCGGAAAAAGAATTATAATAACTTGCGGATATCTCATTGCTAATAAATGATTTATCAGCATAAAAAGGGAAACTTTGGTTAAAAGAAATTATAGAACCGTCTGTTGGCATAAAAGATCTATTTCTCTTATCAAAAGAAAAACCATAGTTAGCTGCAATTTCAGAAAATGTTCCACTCTGCTTTTGGAGAGATTTTGAAGCGGTAGAGTCAGTTGTTAAATCATCATAACTTGCAGCTAACCCAAGTAAAGCATTTACATCTTTATACTGTTCGAATGAAGTACTAATTCCAGCTGAAGTTAAAGTATTTTCATAACCCCTATCTGGTTTGTCATTAGAAGTGTTACTTATAAAATAACTTATTGAGTTTCCTAAGAAATCATAATTTGGGTCTGAATAATTTAAAGTACCAGCCACTGACTCACCAGTAACTTCAATATCAAAACCTACTCTTTTACCTTGGCCCAACCAATTATTTTCCTTAACTTGCACTCCAAAAGATCCTCCACTGGTTCCTATTCCAGCACCGGCGCTTATTTCACCAGTTGGTTTTTCTTTAACGGAGATGTCTATAACTTTTAAATCTTTTTTTGAACCATCAGAAACCTTTTGATCAACTGACATAAATATATTTCTAGACTTTATGTTTGAAATAGATTTTTCTAAGCCGAGTTTTGTAAAAGGATCTCCCTCGTCTAATTCAAGTTCTCCTCGAATGACTCCTTCATTAGTAATACTGTTACCTACAACATTTATTCTCTCCACTAAAACTTTTTCTCCCTCAAAAATATTCAATACTAAATTTATTGAATCTCCCTCTACAATTTCTTTGACATTATGTTCGACAAACTGAAGATTGTTGTTTGCAACTAATTCATCTAATTTCTCTAACAATTTCGTAATTTTAAAAGGTGAGTAATAAGTGCCCACTATTTTTTGAAACTCTTTATTTAATGGAAAAAATATATCCTTGTTAAATACGGGATCTACCTCTGTTGTAATTTTTTTAATAGAATATCTCTGACCTGCGTCAATTGAATAAATTAACTCTATATCACCGCTTTTTTTAATTTCAGCAGAGTTTGATGATATATCTACATCATAATATCCAATTGATTTATAATAATTTCTCAATAATCTTTTGTCTAAGTCAACTCTGTTTTGACTAAATCTACTATTTTTTGAAATTACTTTCCAAAATTTATCTTCTTCACTAGCAATTATATCTCGTAACCTTTTTTCTCTAATTTTTTTATCTCCTGTAAAAGTTATTTTAGTGATCTTGGTAATTTCTCCTTTTTTAATTTCGAATATTAAATCTACGTTTGTCTCATCTATCTTCCTGATCTTGGTCTCAACTTCTGTAAAATTATAACCCAATGATGAATAAAGTTGACGTATTATGTTTGCATCACTTTTTAGTTTTGATTTGATGAAAGAATCTTTCTCCTTTAATTGTAAAACATCTCTAATTTGCTCCTTATATTTGTTGCTTGGTTCTCCAATTAAAATTAAGTTGTTAATTGTTGGATACTCTAATAAATCTATTTTTAAGACTCCGTTGACTAAATTTATATTTACGTCCTCAAAAAAATTAGTTGAGTAAAGATTTGTTAAAATATTATTTAAATCTTTTTCTGAGACATCCTTGTTTAATTGAATTTTTCCATATATCTTTATGGTTTCATCACTAACTCTTTTATTTCCATTTATTTGAATGTCCTTAACAACCTCAGCATTTAAAGTTGTTGACAATAAAAAGATTATAAAAGTTATAAATAAAGTTCTAATCATTTTTTATTTTTTTAAGTGTTGTTGTCCGTGCCCATTCATCAATTTTCAATATCTGTTTAATGTTTTTTGGTTCTCTTATAGCATATATCTTATAATTTTTATCACTCAGTACCATCAATAAGTACTTATAAAAAGAGCTAAAAGGTATTTTTTTCTTCAAATATTGATCAACAATTATTTCATTAATAGCATTAATTATTATTGGGGTAGACTTTTGTTCGTTTACTCTGGATTTAAGTTTAAAAATTGGAAATTTTTTAGCGTCTACTTTTTGAAAAGATAAATTTTTAAAAAAGAGACCTTTATCGTTCAATTTAGGTTTTATAAATTCTGAAATATCCAATTTGTTATCAAAAATTGCATTTGCAAGTGGAACTATCATTGTTGTGTCGTGATAGATAAATTTAAAAATACCATTTTTGAAATGAACGATTGCGTGTACTAAAGAGTCTGGATGAATAATAATATCAACTTTATTTTCACTTAAAGAAAACAATTTTTGAGCCTCAATTAATTCTAAAATTTTATTCATTAACGATGCCGAGTCTATTGATATTTTCTTACCCATCTTCCATTTAGGATGTTTAATCGCTGTATTCGGTTTAACATTTTTAATACGAGAAAGTTTATAATTTAAAAAAGGACCACCAGAAGCAGTTAGATAGACTTTTTTTATTAAATTTGGGTTTTCATTTTCTATTAATTTCATTATGGAATAGTGTTCAGAGTCAACCGGTATTATTTTTGACTTATGTTTTTTTGCCAATGAACTAATTAAATTCCACCCGCATATAATGGACTCTTTATTGGCAATTAAAACTTTTTTGCTTTTAGGAATAAATTTTAAAGTTGGTTCCAATCCAGCTATACCTGGTATAGCGGAAATTGTTATATCTAATTTTGGAATTTTAATATTGTATATTTTTGAGCTATGAACGATATTTATGTTATTACTTTTAAATTTTGACTTTACTTTTTCAAATATTTTAAGGTTATTAATAATAAAGAATTTAGGTTTGTAGATTTTTATTTGATTAATAATTAAATTATAATTTCTATCAGCAGCAAGAAGATGTATATCAAATAAATTTCTTTTTTTATTAAAGATTTTAAGTGCATTCAAACCAATTGAACCGGTCGAACCTAATATTGAAATTTTTTTTTTCATTTTAATGCAATATTGCTATACAAATTAAACCTGTTGGAATACCTAACAACATACTATCAATTCTATCTATAATTCCTCCATGGCCTGGTAGAAAATTTCCCGTATCCTTTTTGAAAGACTTTCTTTTCATTAATGAAAAAAACAAATCTCCAATTTGAGATGAAACTGATATTAAAAATCCAATTACAATTATATATATTGAAAAAATATTTGTTAGAAAATAAGTAGAGACTGATAAAAAAAGAATTGATAATATTATAGACCCAATAGCACCAGATATAGTTTTGTTTGGACTTATCTTAGTAAGTTTCGGTCCTTTAAAAATTTTCCCAAAGATATAACCTCCAAGATCAGAAGCTACACAGGCAAAGAGAATTATTAGAATCAAGCTTTTCAAATTAGTAAATGAGGACAGAATAAAAAATGAAATGCAAAAAAGGAAAATGTAAATATTAAATAAGATGTTTAATAAATGAAATAAAATTCTTTTTCTTTTTAAAATTATAGACAACATATTAGAAAATTCTAAAATTGAAAGTATCCCAATAATTATTAAAAAGTATCCCATTAAAAATTGACTCATGAACATTGAATATAAACCAAGTACCAATAAGAAAGATGTATTTACTCGTTTCTTTAAATTTTTTGACATACTAAATTGATCCAAAGTTTCTTTTTATTTGTTTAAAGTTTTTAATAATTTTTTTTAAGTCATTACCAGAAAAATCTGGCCATAATTTATCTATAAAGTAAATTTCTGCATACGCTAGCTGCCACAACATAAAATTACTTAATCTTTTGTGACCACCAGTTCTAACTAGAATGTCTGGATTAGGTAAATTCTTTGTATATAAATTCTTTTGTATGTTATTAATGGTTACCTTTTCCTTTTTTTTTAATTTTTTGACTGCATAAATTAATTCATTTTTTGAGCCATAATTTATTGCTAGATTTACAATAATTTTTTTATTTTTTTTTGTTAATTCAGATGTCTCTTTTAAGGAAGTTCTAATTTTTTTAGGCAACTCTTTAATTTTTCCTATTATGTTAATTTTAATTCCATTAGCTATAACATTGTTAATTTCTTGTTTAAAATAATTATCTATCAATTTGAATAAAAAATTTATTTCTGCCCGTGGTCTTTTCCAGTTTTCAGTTGAAAAAACATAAAATGTTACTATAGGAATTTTTAATTTTGCTGAAATCTCAACAATCTTTTTAACAGTTTTGACGCCGTTTAAATGACCAAAGTTTCTTCCTTTATTTTTTCTCTGGCCCCACCTTCCATTACCATCCATGATAAAGGCAACGTGGTTGAGTTTATTCATATCTGTAGTATCTCT
>Ga0315315_10004969_pt1 | contig 12251 bp, 7 predicted proteins | sample M140m3416metaG_FD_203699 | JGI IMG/M metagenome (GOLD analysis project Ga0315315, IMG submission 203699) | Ammonia-oxidizing marine archaeal communities from Monterey Bay, California, United States - M1 40m 3416 | ecosystem: Environmental > Aquatic > Marine > Intertidal zone | place: USA...
GTCTTCGTAGAGAATGGGTGTTTCTTGGGTCCAAGTCAGTCCGCCTTCTGACTTTCCTGATAACACCGCTTGTATCTCGGCCACGACATTCGGCTGTTTAAGAAATGCTTCTATCTGCTCCAACGCGGGTTGTTTCGAGTTTGTATTGACTCGGCTCATCGCTCGTTGGTGATAGATTTCGCGGACGCTCTGCTCACTTTCAGGGCCAAGCAAATAAACGTAATAGGGCCCATGGTTTCCAAAGTATTCAATCGCATACTTCAGACCACGCTGATAGTGCTTGACGAGAGAACCGTCATCATTGAGTCCCTCAGCGATGCGTAGAATTGGCCGTTGGTCAGGATTCGGGGGGCTTTTTTGGGTCGGTGCACCTTCGCCGGCAGTCGTGGTTATCGAGCACAGGAGTGAAGCGGTAATCGCAAAAAACAAAGATTTATTCATAGGGAAGTGCACGCTTGCCACGAAGTTCTGGGAATCAAAGGTTGGGGAGCCACTATTCGTGTGGGGGCTGTCTGGGGATTAATATTCACAGGTAAATCATAGACGCCCTTCATCTCAGTGCCCATTATTCAGATGTATCAGCGGCGAGAGTGTGCTGGTTGGTTTGGGGTGATGTGCGTGATAAATTCGGGTGTCGGCGACGGCTGGGCATCGCGATCGATTTGCATAGAGAGTATCGTTAATGGGCCAACGAGCGTCGATTCCTGATCGTTACATTGTCACAACGAGGGGCTGCGAATGTCTAACCTTCCACCGAACCAATCGTCACCTTTTGCCACAGTGCCTGAGGTAACCGGGAAGCCCAAGAAGTCTGGCGGGGTGGTCGTTTTGATCATTGGTTTGGTGTTCGGGATCGTGTTTGTTCTTCTTGCCTGTGGGGGGCTGGCGATTGCGTTGTTGCTGCCTGCGGTTAGCAACGCGAGAAACGCTGCTCGGCAAATGGGAGAAAACAATAACTTGAAAATGGTGGGGCTGGCACTGCACAATTACCATAGTGTGTACAACCAGCTACCGTGTACGGTGCGAACGGATGCAGATGGGAAAGTGGTCTCAACATGGCGCACGTCTTTGGTTGACTTCCTTGATGAAATTCCGACGACGAATGCGAGTCCGGCCGCCCCAGTGCCTCTACGTCCGCTGGATTCTGTATCTGTCAATGAAACGAATGTGTTTGCAATTGTTTCACCCAATGGAATGTTTTTGCCCACACCAAATGCTGGCGTGCGCTTCAGCGATGCGGTCGACGGATTGAGTAACACGATAATGGCGATCAAGCTTCCCAATCGTTCTACCGATTGGAGCTCAACTAACAACTTGACCCCCGACGAGGCGTACGGTGCGATTCAATCGATCACAAAGCAGGAAGCTGGGTTCTTGCTGATGGCAGATGGAGCGGTGTCCCGAATCGTTTTGCCGATGGATCGAAAGACCTTCGACGCATGGATCACTCGTGACGGTGGTGAGGCTGTTCCGAGTTATTGATCACGCTGGCTTCCCGTTCATGACAAAAGTCCATACGCCACTTGACGTCACCGTGTTCTTCTATCATTTCCCAACCGGTAGCCGGGATGTTCCGTGCCTTTGGGAATGGCTTAAGCGGTACGAGGGGGTTTGCTCAACGATAGCCTCATCAACAGGAACTATCGCTGCGTCCAAACTTGGATGTCATCGATTTCAACGGGGCCACCGCTGCCGCGGAACACGATTGCTGGTTTCGTTGTGGCAAACGTTTGAGCTGATCCCGTGAGCGTGCTTCGGTTGTCGATTTTTGCGGTGACATAAGGTCCCCAAGTCGTTATGCGGGCACCGTACCAGCGATCGGCTGCAAACGTTTTCGTTTGTTTTGCAATGACTTGTTGATCGGAAACCTCAGTTGCGTTCTCTTGGGGGTGCTTTACGAGAAACCATGCGGTAGGGGTGATCCTTAGCGAGAATAGCGATTTGTCGCTCGTTGCTTGTGTACCCGCTTCGTCGAAGCCGAATTCAAAGGATTCTGTTTTTTTTGAGAGCATGAACTTGAATTCGTAAACTGCATTTCCCGTCTCCGCTGGGTGGCGAATGACCGCGGCTTGCTTGTCTTTGGATTGTTCAGTGCCGACGAGGGCACCGTCGGCAAGTTTCCAATTGCCCTTCACAATCATCCATTGATCCCCCAGTTCCGTTCGGTCGAACGATTCAATCAGGGCCACTTTACTGTTCGCGGGTTGCTGAGCAAATGCAGCGTAGTGCCCCAATAAGCCAAGCATGCAGAAGATTACTTTAGCCAGGAGATCAGATGCTGAGGGTTTGTTCATGATTCGGCTTTGCGGGGGTGAAGTGTCCGACCTCGTAATCCACATTGTGAAGCATCGTGTACCACATTGTGAAGCATCGTGTACCACATTGTGAAGCATTATGTTCCACATAGCAGTGTGCACGGGCGAACAGTGCAGCAGGTGGGCAAATGAGCGTGTAACGCTGCGTAGCGTGTAAGTCTGCAGTTTTGATCGGATATCGAGTCGTGATTGGCACATTCGAATTCCAGACTTCGATGGGCAAAGCCAACTTGCAGGTTACATTTGTGCATCTTGCCGGGGCGCCGTGTCGTTTAGCCAATCGATCACGTGATTTTCCATCAGTGTGTAAAAAGGGTTTTGACGGCAACGTACAAAGAGCGTGCTCGGAATCATCAAGGCACTGGGTTCTGCACGCATGCTAATGCAGCCGAGCGACAATCCGTTTGTATTCGATTCGTCTCCGTAGACAGGATCGTCGGGGGCAATGGGGACAGCGACGTGTGACAGTGAGATCACGCCGTCCGGCCAGCGATCGTCAATACGTTGTTCATGCCACTCGCCTTCAACACGTGTTTTGAGCACCATCTGCTCGTGTGTGCTTGCTGCGTTGCGAACAACTGACAGCCGATAACCGTGGCTATTTTCCTGCAATGCGGGGAGGATGCTTTTTTCGAATGAAAAATTGACAAGGTTGCTCAGATTGTCGACGCGATTGATGTCGAACAGGAACAACTCATTTTTTTCAGCTTGCAGCCGTGTAAATAGGGCTGTGATGAGTCGGGGTACACTTACAGTGGAATCCACTGCGGATTGCATCGCGAGAATCGGAGGCATTTCGCTCATGCGTCCAGCTTTTTGCAAAGCCGCCAGTTTTTTCTCGACGCCCTGTGTGGTCGACCATGCTTGCGAATTGGCATTCATTGGCCATGAGCTGTATTTAAACGGATCGATTTCGGCATGTATGTGCGACCACTTGGTTTTCTCATTGCGAGAGATCAGGCCAACCGCATTTGAAAGGTGCGTGATTTTTGCCAAAGGGTTGATCCCGATCATCGGCGAAAATAACATGATCGCCTTCACGGTTGGTAAGGCGGCATCATTCAAGGCTGACAAAGCGTAGTGGACGCTCAAAGCGGCACCGTTGGAGTAGCCTGCAAGGAACAGAGGAAGGTTGTCGGGTAGCTTTGAGCGTAACCCTTTTGTTGCCACCTTCACGGCTTCAGTCCAGTCGTCCCAGCAGACTTCTGCCAACGCCCGCGGATTTGTGCCATGACCCGGGACACGCAGCCAGATCACGGTGTAACCTTCAGAATGCAGTCGCTCGCCAAGTCGGCGGAGAGAATACGGGGAATCGCTGAGTCCGTGTACGAGTAGCACACCACCGACCGGATTGTCGTGCAAGAGCACTCGACTGCGATTCCAATTGTGGTCGAGGATGGATGCCGGATTGCATATCGAGTCTTGATTGAAACGGTTGTACGTGCCAGCAGTTTGTGTTGACCATTCATCCCTGATGTAAGCCTCTAACTCCTCAAAAACCTGATCCTCTTGTGCCAGGTAATTGTCGAAATCATAGTCCGCTGTGGCGTGCTTGGCACGGAACTCGGATTTGGGACTCTGCAGATGCCAGCCTTGCAACTCGGGTAACGATTTTGACAGGCGGAGCCAGCAGTAGAAAGCGACGGCGGTGGCGATCAGAACTGTCAGGCACAGGTTCAACAGCAGCAGTGCTGGAATCCGTAATGCACGCCAATCCAGTCGTTCTTCAGATTGTGAAGATGCAAGTTGAAACCACTCAAAAGCTACGGCGGCAACTGTCACCAAGGCGGCAGTGATCACTAGCCACACGAGCGCTCGAAGCAAGAATGAACGTTGTTTGACTGATGGCGGCATCTTGCGCGGGGTCCGGAGGTGATGGTCTAAGTAGAGAGCGGAGCGGGGCAGTTGAAACTATACCTCCTGCCCACAGAATGACACGACCATGCCGGTGGAAGCCTCAGAAGACAGGTGGCATCATTGCCGGTTTTGGTGAAACGGCCGTATTCATTGGAAATGAATCTAGTAAATGAATTGTGAAATACGGAAGACTGAATGATCGTGTAGACACCCATTGCAAACGAGCTTGGAGACCCAGCGGTTGGCGAGACGCGACCGGCACCGGAGAAAAGGCGTTGTTTATCGGGTGGGGGGGAGCTGATTCGTTAATATAGACTGGCATCCACGAGGCTTGAACGTTGCGGGTCCGCATGTCTTCACGCACACTCTATGATGATTAGCGAGCTGTTGGGAGGGAATTGCCGAATGGTGGGTTTGCCTGAATTTGCTGATTAAAACGCTCGTATTGCAGCCTGAGGGGCTAATTGACTTGGGTGATTGAGGGCTAGCTGACATGGGTGTCACGCTTTTGCGGGCAGCTACGGCAAGGTTGGGCTTCTTCGGTGAGATTTGGATCTTAAACACTGGTGTGGTGAAGGGGCGAAGCGTTACACTCTGCGAGCCCGATTTCGTGTGGGGTGAAGCCAACCCAAGACTGCAGCAGCGGCTAGCTTTGCGGTTTCGGGCTTTGGGGTGTGGTGGCGAAGGAATGTATGTAATGTCGTGCGGGTCAGACTACTGATGTCGATTTCGGCTGCTTTTGTGACCTGAAAAATTTAAGGTAGTCATTTGTTTGAATTGCTCACGCCCAAGCCTGACCCTCCTGTTGCTGCCCAACTGGGAGTCGATTGTCGGTTTGCGAACAGTGGTGCAAGAAGCAGCATTGCAGTCGTGCGCGAGCGAATGTTCCCGTTTCAGATTCAGCGGGTTTTGACTGTATGAGCGGTTTGACACTGAAGCAAGTCGAAGGGGGACGCGAACTGGAATGCTTCATGCGCGTTCCGTGGCAGTTGTACGGGAATGACCCTGCCTGGGTGCCACCTCTGCTTCAGCAGGTCAAAGAGCGACTGTCTCGCCGCCATAATCCATACTTCGATCATGCCGAAGCCGCGTACTTTTTGGCAGAGAGAGACGGGCAACCTGTAGGACGTATTTCCGCGCAGGTTTGCCAGCTTGTTCAGGAGTATCAGGAAGCTGGGACCGGGCACTTCGGCATGTTTGAATGCGAAGATCGTCAAGAAACTGCTGATGCATTGTTCGATGCTGGTGCACAATGGCTCCGGCAGCGTGAGATGAAGCGGGTGTTGGGGCCAGTTGACTTGTCGATTAATGATGAGATTGGGATGTTGATTGATGGTTTTCATCGATCACCTTGCGTCATGATGGGGCATCATTTGCCCTACTATCAATCGCTTGTCGAGAAGTCTGGGTTCCGCAAGGAAATCGACTTGTTCGCTTATTACAAAGATGTCAAAGAGCCATTCAGCGATCGCATTGAAAGAATCATCAAGTGGGCAGCCAGCGATGTGAATATGAAAATTCGTGCCGTTGCGAAAAAGGATTATGATCGAGAGCTTCGAAAGGTTCTCGATATTTTTCGTGATGCATGGTGCGATAACTGGGGATACGTTCCGCCGACGGATGCGGAAGTCGATCACTTGATCAAGCAAATGCGGCAGGTCCTCGATCGTGGTGCTGTGTTGTTGAGCGAAGTCGATGGCGAGCTAGCCGGGTTCATCGTAGTTTTGCCCAACGTGAATGAGTATCTGCGGGACCTCGATGGGCGGCTTTTGCCGATGGGCTGGTTGCGACTCCTCATGCGGCTCAAGTTTTCGACGTGCGAGACAGTGCGTGTACCGCTGATGGGAGTGCGAAAGAAGTTTCAGCGAAAGCGTGTGGGAGCCGCAGTTGCCCTGGCATTGATCGACACGCTACGGAAAGATTACATGCCCGCAGGCGCTAAATACTGTGAAATGTCGTGGATCCTCGAGACGAATTCGCCCATGCGGGGAATCCTCGAATCGGCAGGATGTGAGCGCGACAAAATCTATCGTGTCTTTTCAAAAGACATTTAACGGTACAGGCACGTGTGTGAAAGTGGCAGGGTGCTTGACCGTCTTTGACTGTCCCTTGCTGAATTTCCGTCGCTACCACAACTGAGCAATCGTAAATCCGTAATCACAGCCGCGAGGGGCAAACCACGACGTTTTTCGTCGTTGAAGACAAGGCTATACTGTCATTCCTTCGTTTGTGTCGATCGTCCCTTGTTTGCGAACTCGGTTTTCATCGTAGGGGCGATCGTTTTGCCTGTTTTGGAATATGCGGATCAACATGCCAGACTCGACTCGATGTAAGTACGTTCTGTACTGCCTGTTATTTGCTGCTTGCGTAAGTCAGTTCTTTGTCAGGCCAGCATTTGCACAACGCACCATTTTTCAAGATCGTTTTGAAAGCCCTCATGATTTTCTTAATCAAGGGGTGGCAGGGACGTCTTGGGATGGATTCCTGGGAGCAGGGAAAAACCAGACGGCTGATCGAATCGAGATTGATGAGGGGACTCTGAATCTGCGATCAACCAATGGACGCTATCAAGAAGGTTGGAACCCGCTTGGCCCATTGCTGTTTAAAACGGTCACGACTGATTTCAAAGCAACCGTGCGGATCGCTGACTACGAGTCACTGTCATTCAATAATGGTGGGATCATGGCTAGGGTCGCGAATGATTCTGATGCGGGTAAGGGTGAGGACTGGATCAGTGTGGACTACTTCCCCATTTATGGTGGAATCTATGCACGCATGGCAGATGATGGCCGTCGGGCAGAGAAAGGTAGTAACGGGCAGGGACGAAATGCAGATCGTTTTTTGCAATTGGAACGCAGAGGCAACCTGTTTTTCCTTCGGCACAGTAAAGAGGGGAAAGCTTGGCTGGAGCTCAACGGATCACCGTTTCAACGGAGTGATCTAGTCAATGTGCCGCTACAGGTTGGTTTGTTTCAGGCAACCTATAGTGACAAACAGGGGCAAGTCAGTTTCGATGACTTTTCGCTTGAATTGAGCGATCCAGTCAAGCAAGCCCGACTGGTGGGGCCAAGAAACCAAGCGGTAGGTTTGCCGCCAAGTGTCGCCCTGCAGTGGATTCCCGGTCACGAGGCCACGCACCATGACGTCTACTTTGGCTCTTCCCGCGAAGAGGTCAGCAGTGCCACTGCTGTATCGCCTAAGGGAGTCTATCAAGGACGATTTGCCAACGAGGTGGTTGAGCATGCTATTGAGGGGCTCGATGACGGACGTGTTTTTTATTGGCGAATCGATGCGATCGTTGGCGAAAAAATCAATGCTGGGGAAGTCTGGAGCTTTACCGTCTACGACCGCAGTCTGGACGATTTTGACTCGTTCGCGTCGAATGAGGACCTCGTCTCGACATGGAATGCTGCCGGTGATGGGACGATCGCTCTGGAGAAAGGGCGTGGAAGTGACAGCAGCAAGTCGCTTGCTTTGGCTGTTACCGATCGTGGCCAAGTTGCTGCGACCGTCAGCTTTGCACAGTCACAGGATTGGTTGAGCTCAACCTACAATTTCCGTTCCTTGCGTATCCACTTACGCACGGGAGAAGCGACGCAGTTGTCTAAAGTCTGGTTGGCTTGCGAGGGGGGGGATTGGGGTTTGCAACGGTCCGAGATCAAGTATCCCGGAGACTTGGCTGCACTGACGGATCGATGGGTGCAGTGGGATGTTGATTTGCGTGCGCTCTTGAGATCCAACCCCGCGTTCAGATTGGACCACGTCACAAGTCTAACCATTGGTGTTGAAGGGGCTGGTAAGTTGCTCGTGGATGACCTGTCCGTTGAGTACCTGCCGTCGGAAAACTTGGTGAGTGCCGACCAAGTTGACGCGAAAGCTAACCAAAGCGTGGCAAATGCATCACCGTCTGCTAGGCCTCGTTACATTGACCCCGATCGATTTGTTGACCCGGTCCCATTCGATCAGGTGACTGTCACCGGCGGATTGTGGCGAGAAAGAATGGACGTCAATCGTACCTCCAGTTTGCCGCACGTTTGGAGTCGCTGTGAGTCTTCAACCAAAGCCAACGGTGAAGCTTCACGGAGATTGGATAACTTTGCCAAAGCAGCGGGGCAAATGAAAGGTGGATTCACGGGTACGTTTTTCAATGACTCTGATGTTTACAAAATTATCGAAGGTACAGCCAACTCACTGCAGAACCATCCTGACCCGGATTTGGAATCATACACTGATGGAGTCATTGATCTGATTGCGGCAGCACAGTGGGATGACGGCTATCTGTTTACCTTCTATTCGTTACCCAAGCGTAGGCCTGAAGTACGCTGGTCGAATGTGGGAAGCATGCACGAGTTGTATTGCGCAGGGCATTTGATCGAGGCTGCGATTGCTTACAAGCAGGCAACTGGAAAACGAAAACTGCTGGATGTTGCGATTCGTTTTGCAGATTTGATTTGCGAGACGTTTGGTCCTGAGGGCCGCAATGAAGCCCCAGGGCATCAGGAAATCGAATTGGCGTTGTTTCGGTTGTTTGATCTGACGGGAGAGAGACGCTACTTGAAGACAGCACGGTTTTTTATCGACCAGCGAGGCAATGCCGGCAGGCAGCGGCGTTACGGTACTTACAGTCAAGACCACAAGCCATTTGTTGAACAGGAAAATGGTGTCGGGCATTCCGTGCGAGCTGGATATCTGTACTGCGCAGCAACTGACATCGCCATGCGCGAGCGGGATGAAGCGTATGCCAATGCACTGTTTCGAGTTTGGGATAATATCACCAACCGAAAAATGTACTTGACTGGTGGCATTGGTCAGCCGGGGGGGCCCGAAGGTTTTGCGGGTGACTACGAACTCGGGAACGGGTGTTATGCCGAAACTTGCTCAGGGATCGCATTCGCCATGTGGAATCATCGGCTCCACATGATGACGGGGGAAAGTAAATACGCTGATCTGATTGAACGCACGTTCTACAACAACATGCTCAGCTCTTTATCCGTCGAAGGCGATCGGCACTATTACACCAATCCACTCGAAACTGGCGGTCGTGAGCGGTGGCCTTGGCCGGGACACGATTGTGCGTGCTGCCCTTCAAATCTCGTTCGCGTGATCTCCGCGATCAGTGGTTACGCTTACAGTCAAAGTAAAAATGCGATTCGAGTGAATCAATACCTGAATAGTCGGGGTGAGCTGCTCGTAGGCGATAACACTGTCGTGCTAAGCCAAGAAACCCGTTACCCATGGGATGGAAATATTCAGATTTCGGTTGTCCCTGAACAGGATTCTGAGTTTGAAATCAAATTGAGGATTCCCGGTTGGGCACGCAACCAACCGGTGCCTGGGAATCTGTATCGCTATATCGATTCGCCTGAATTACCAATCAGCTTGACCGTCAACGATCGTGCCATGCCCGTGAAAATTGATGAAGGATATGTTTCAATACGGAGGCAATGGAAAAAAGATGACCTGATTCGGTTGACGTTGCCCATGCCAGTTCGCCGAGTGATTGCCCACCCGCGTGCCACCGCCGATAAAGGCATGGTGGCGGTTGAGCGTGGCCCCTTGGTGTACTGTGCAGAATTCACAGACAACACAGCGGATGCCTCGCAGTGGAAACTCTCCGATGCAGCAACTCTTACTGCTGACTGGAACGAGGACTTGTTCGGGGGCGCGGTGATGCTATCCGAAACGGATGATGCCAGCCGTAGCGAGCAACAGGGTCTGACATTGATCCCGTACTATTTATATGCCAACCGTGGGCGGGGCCGTATGCGGGTTTGGCTGCCCCGCGTGCCTGATGCAGCAAACTAAGGACGCCCACCTGGTTTGTGCCACTCAGCTGTGTTGCACTGTGACCCATTTCCATTCGGTAAACTCGGAAAGGTCCGGGTCGGTACTCTCGCGTCCGAATCCGCTATCGCCTACTCCACCAAAGGGAATGTGCGGTTCGTCTTGGATCGTCGTTCCATTGACATGTACCATCCCCACCTCAAGTTCTTCTGCGAATCGCATGGCTTGCGTTAGGTTGCTTGTGTAAATAGACGCGCTCAATCCAAAATTAGAAGCATTGGCAAGCCTTAGAGCCTCATCGGCAGAGTCGACGGCATGAATGGTAGTGACTGGGCCGAAAGTTTCTTCGTGGCTGATCAGCATCTGATCCTCGACAGCCGTCAGGACGGTGGGTTGGCAGCGATTCCCCTGCCAGTTGCCACCGCAACGCACGGTTGCACCTTTGCTGATCGCGTCATCCAAATGTTGCTTGATACGCTTTCGCTGCCTTTCGTGGATGATAGGCCCAATCATGGTTGAGGGACTTCGTAAGTCTTCCATACCTAGACTCTCTACAGCGGCCAGAAACTTTGTCAAGAAATGGTCGTGAATTGATTTCTCGACGTAGATCCTGCTCGATGCCATGCAGATCTGTCCCTGATACAGGAACGATCCGATCACACTGCCCTGCACTGCTTTGTCCAATTCGGCATCCTGCAGGACTACCAGCGGATTCTTGCCGCCCATTTCCAGAGAGTAGCGTTTTGCATGCTTGCCACACAGAGCGCTGATGTGATGTCCGATGCGACTCGATCCAGTGAATCCCACCATGCGAACTAGCGGGTGGCACGTCAGCGTGTCACCAATCTCAGCTCCCAGGCCCGTGACCACATTGAACGCACCTGCTGGAAATCCGGCTTCCGCAAATAACTCGGCAACCTTCAGTGCGGTCACCGGCGCATGTTCAGAGGGCAACAGTACAACGGTGTTGCCAGTTGCCAGTGGCATGGCTGAGTGCTTGATGTCTTTGATCAGAGGGACATTGAATGGACTGATCCCGGCGACGACGCCCAAGGGCCGCCGAATGCTCATGCTGAGTCGACCTGGGACATCTGTGGGAAGTGTTTTGCCAGTGAGTTGACGAGTCGCACCGGCTGCGGATCGCAGGATGCCTATCGATGTCTCAACTTCCCGCTGAGCTTTTAGTATTGGGGAGCCGACTTCGTCTATCAACGTGTCGATGAATTCGCTGGATCGTGCTTGCAGAAGTTCGGCTGCATGCAATAACCAAGCCTCCCGCTGTTTGGGCAACGATTGCCGGTAACGAGTAAAACTTGCATGCGCTGTTTCAATTGCCAGCTCAACATCTTTTGGCTCACCTCTGGCTATCTCTGCATACAGTGAGTCATCAATGGGATTGAGATCTTCGAAATATTCACCATTACTCGGGCTGACTTGCCGTCCGCCGATCCAGTGGTGATGTCGAGCAATTGTCATGGAGTCAGTTTCCTGTTGTGTCTTTGGATTCAGGTTTGGGTTGGCTTTGGATGGGAGGGTGGCTTGGTGCCAAGGCAGCGGATCCGCGTGGCCGCGCGTTAAGCCGGTTGCTGCATGCCGGAAAGCGAAGGTTGTCACGCATTTATCGAGATCGTTTCTCGGGCTTTGGTAGGCGAATGTAGTGTCCAGTCACGGTGAGGATAAGAGCTTTGATGCAGTGGGGCTTTCAAAAGGGGTGGGGTCTGGTGCACGTTTTCCGATTGCAGACCGGTTTTGGAACGCGAAACGGGTGTCCCCGTGGTTGATCTGCTACTTTCCCGGACCATTTTCTGCCAACGACGATGCTCTGATTCATTGGCGTCATTGCATCCATCGTCTTTTTGGTGGGCCTGAGCTGGGTAGTGGTCGTGTGCCGGCTGTTCAGGTACGTCCGATCCGAGGCGCGGCTTGGGGCTGAGGATTGAACCTGAGGATTGCCTGGTAATTTTGGGGCTCGGAAGAGCAGTTCCTTCGCGAGATCGGGGCTTCGCAGCCGAGAAATATGGTGTTTTGGGGGTAAAAAAAGCGATTTCTGACCTGACTTTAGGGCCGTGTGAGCTGGATTTTGGGCGTTCTTGGCGACCTCGGAAAAAAACGGCGGAGTGAACCTTTCGCGATCTCGTTTTGTTCGCTACCCTACGCGTTCTTCGGTCATCGAAGAGATCACTGAGGCGTCTTTCCCAACATACCTGCTCGCAGGTGTAGGCGTCTCGCCGATGTGAATCGGGGCGTAGCTCAGCCTGGCTAGAGCGCCTGCTTTGGGAGCAGGAGGTCGCACGT
>Ga0315315_10004971_pt1 | contig 12250 bp, 13 predicted proteins | sample M140m3416metaG_FD_203699 | JGI IMG/M metagenome (GOLD analysis project Ga0315315, IMG submission 203699) | Ammonia-oxidizing marine archaeal communities from Monterey Bay, California, United States - M1 40m 3416 | ecosystem: Environmental > Aquatic > Marine > Intertidal zone | place: USA...
TCAACACACGGTGTTTTTGAAGAAAAGATAATTGAAATTTGTGACATCGTACATAAGTCTGGAGGTCAAGTTTATATGGATGGAGCAAACTTAAATGCTCTAGTAGGAATAGCTAAACCAGGTAAATTTGGACCTGACGTATGTCACATTAATTTACACAAAACTTTCTGCATACCCCATGGAGGAGGAGGACCAGGCATGGGACCGATTGCTTGCTCTAAGCATCTAGCAAATTTTTTACCAACTCATGAAGTAATAAAAGAGTCAGGACCAACTAATGGCATGGGCGCTGTTTCAGCGGCTCCTTGGGGTAGTTCAAGCATTTTACCTATTTCATGGATGTATATAAAAATGATGGGTGCAGAGGGTTTAAAAAAAGCATCTCAAGTTTCAATACTTAATGCAAATTATATTTCTAAAAAATTATCTAAGGATTTTAAAGTTTTATATACCGGTAAAAATGGAAATGTTGCACATGAATGTATTATTGACATTAGGCCCATTAAGGCAAGTTCAGGAATTTCGGAAGAGGATATTGCAAAGAGATTAATCGACTTTGGTTATCACGCTCCAACGATGTCTTGGCCAGTAGCTGGTACAATAATGATTGAACCTACTGAAAGTGAAAATCTAGAGGAAATAGATAAATTTTGTAATGCGTTAATAAAAATTAAAAAAGAAATCAATGCAGTAGAAGCATCTAAATTCGATAAATTAGATAATCCGCTTAAGAATGCTCCTCATACCTATATTGAATGTGCTTCAAGTGAGTGGAAACACAAATATACAAGAGAGGAAGCGGCATTTCCAAATGAGTTTGTTAAGAATAATAAATATTGGGCTCCTGTAGCAAGAGTAGACAATGTATATGGAGATCGCAATCTTGTATGTTCATGTCCTTCTATGGATGAATACAAAGATGAAGCTGCATAAAAATAGATAATGAAAATAGCAGTTATTGGTTCGGGGATTTCAGGTCTCTCTGCAGCATATTATCTCTCGAAAAAACATAAAGTTGATTTATTAGAGCAAGCCGATCATTTTGGAGGTCATTCTTATACTTATGATATTAAAGAATATAATAAAATTACGCCAGTTGATTTAGGCTTTATCGTATTTAATGAACAAACCTATCCTAATCTAATAAAATTTTTTCACGAATTAAATGTGCCATTTGAAAAAAGTAATATGTCCTTTGCTGTTTCAATTAAAAACACAAATGTTGAATATGGTGGAAGCGGTCTAAATGCGATATTTGCAAACAAAAAAAATTTATTCAATATAAAATTTTTAAAAATGATCAATGAAATAGTTGGTTTTTATAAAAAAGCTCCATTACTTCTCGATAAAGATATTGAGGAAGAAACATTAGGAAAGTATTTGGACCAATCAAAATTATCAAAATACTTTATTGATTACCATATTATTCCAATGGTAGCAGCAATTTGGTCAATGCCTTTTGAAAAAGCAAAAGATATGCCCTTAAAACTTTTTTTAAATTTTTTTATAAATCACGGTTTATTTAAATTAAAAAATAGACCTCAGTGGTACACGGTTAGTAATCGCAGCAGAACTTATGTAAATAAAATTCTAAATAAAATAAGTGGAGAAGTTTTTAAAAATTATCAAGTTAGCAAGATTACAAGAAGTGAAAATAATGTAAGAGTTTCAATCGGCAATGAGTATATGGATTATGATCATGTGGTTTTAGCTTCTCACGCAGATCAAAGTCTTAAAATACTTGAAGATCCGACTGATGAAGAAAAAGAAATTCTAACAAAATTTTCATATGTATCTAATAGCGCCTATTTACATATAGATAAAAATTTAATGCCCTTAAGAAAATCTGCATGGTCAAGTTGGAACTCAATTACCAAAGAAAATAAAACATGCGTTACATATTGGCTTAATAAATTACAAAACCTTAAGACTGAAAAAGATTATTTCTTAACCTTAAATCCTATAGAAAAGATTGACGAAGAAAATATTATTAAAAAAGTGAACTTCACACACCCATACTTTAATAACGAAAATGTAACTTTGCAAAAATACTTACACAAACTCCAAGGTAAAAAAAGAACTTGGTATTGTGGCAGTTATTTTGGTTATGGTTTTCACGAAGATGGTTTAAAATCATCAATGGAGTTGTTAGAGAAATTTTAAAAATTAATGAATTCATGTATATATAATGGCGTAGTAACCCATCAAAGATTCAAACCTATTAAACACGCGTTAAAATATAAAACTTTTTCCTTATTAATTGATTTAGATGAACTTGAATTATTAAGTAAAAAAATAAGTATTTTTTCCTTAAATAAGTTCAATGTTTTTAGTTTTTACAATAAAGATCATGGATTACGAGATGGAAGTTTTTTAAAAGACTGGGTTATTGAAAATTTAAAAAAGTTTAACATTAGTAGTCAAATAACAAAAGTAAAATTACTTTGCTATCCAAGAATTTTTGGATATGTTTTTAATCCATTAAGTATTTTTTATTGCTACGAGAAAGAAAATTTAAGAGCGATATTTTACGAGGTAAAAAATACATTTAATGAACAACATACATATATTTTTAAAGTAACTAATAATGAGAAAATTGAGCAGAAATGTAAAAAAAAGTTTTATGTATCTCCTTTTATGGACATGAACACAATTTATAATTTTAAACTTTTAAATCCTAAAGAAAAACTCTCAGTATTTATTAAGCAGACAGATGATGCTGGAACAATTCTCACTGCTACCCAAGTAGGTGATAAAAAGGAATTTTCATTCAAGCAGTTATTGAAAAATTTTTTTAATTATCCACTAATGACGCTTAAAATCATAAGCTCGATACATTATGAAGCATTTTTATTATGGAAAAAAGGAGCCATATATAGAAGTAGAGATAAAAAAATTATAAATAATCTAAGTTTTGAAAAAAATTAAATGAGCTTAATAAAAATTTCTGAAAAAATAATTCTTAATAAACTTAAAAAAATAGAGTATGGAAGTTTAAAACTAATTAACTATGATGGACAAGTTTTTCATTTTGGAGATCTTGAAAGTGAACTCACTGCAGATATTAAGATAAATAATTCAAGATTTTACTTCAATATAATTCTAGGTGGAAGTTCTGCATTAGGTGAGGCACATATGAGTAAAGATTTTTACTCTACTAATCTTACAAATCTTATAGAATTAACGGCAAGAAATATAAAATTAGTTCATTCATTTTCAGGTAGTTTGAGAATTCAAAAAATTAAAAATTTTATCAAAAATATCTTTGCTTCTAACACTAAATCAAAAAGCTTGAAATATATTTCTAAGCATTATGATTTAGGGAATAGTTTTTTTTCTAAATGGTTAGATAAATCTCTTACCTATTCTAGCGCAGTTTATGAAAATCCTAATGATAGCTTGGAACAAGCTCAACAAAATAAATATCAAAAACTTATTGATTTATTGGAAATAAAAGATGGAGATAAAGTTTTAGAAATAGGTTGCGGCTGGGGAGGCTTTTCAGAATACCTAGCTAAAAATTACAATGTATCCATTGACTGTATAACTATATCTAGAAAGCAATTAGAATTTACAAAAAAAAGAATAGAAAATTCAGGCTTAAATAATAAAGTTAACGTAATGTTTTTAGATTATAGAGATTTAAAGGATAAATATGACAGAATAGCTTCAATTGAAATGATCGAAGCTGTAGGTGAAAAGTATTTAGATAAATATTTTGAGACAATTAAAAAATCTCTAAAAAAAAATGGTTCAGCTGCAATACAAGGAATAACTATAAGGGATGACTTGTTCGAAAGATATAGAAATAGTGAAGATTTTATTCAAAAGTATATTTTTCCAGGTGGATTTTTGCCCTCACTAAGTTTTATGAAATCATTAATTAAAAAAAATAATTTGGGTCTTTTAAAGGTTAACTCTTACTCAGATGACTACGCTAAAACTTTAGCTACTTGGAGAAAGAGTTTTCAAAAAGTCTGGGTCAACATTGCTCCTTTAGGTTTTGATGAAACTTTTAAAAGAATGTGGGAATTTTACTTGTGTTATTGTGAGGCAGGATTTAAATCTAGAAACATCGACTTGATTCAGTTTTCTATGTCGAATAAGTAAATGAAATGAAAAGAATAATTGGAATTATAATAATATTAATATTAACTGGATGTGCAAATAAAATGAAACCAACAGATTTTAAAGATCAAAAGCCAAGACTAATAATTGAAGACTATCTTTCAGGAAATGTAAAAGCTTGGGGCGTCCTGCAGAACAGATCAGGAAAAGTTACAAGACAGTTTAAGGCAGACTTAAACGGCAATTGGAATGGTTCACAATTAATCTTGGATGAAGTTTTTAATTGGACAGATGGTGAAAAACAGACCCGTCAATGGAAAATAAATAAAATTGATGAACATAACTACGAGGGAACAGCGGCTGATGTAGTTGGAACAGCTAAAGGATATTCTTATGGTCCAGCATTCAAATTTGAATATGTTCTATTAGTGCCCATTAAAGGAAAAAATATAAAAATTACATTTGACGATTGGATATTTATGCAAGACGAGCGGGTGGCTATTAATAGGGCAACAATGACTAAGTTCGGTTTTAAAGTTGCTGAACTAACAGTTATGTTTACCAAAGATTAAAAAAATGATCATAGATAATGTCGTTTAAGATTAATAATATATTTTTTTTATCATTATTAATTTTATATCTTTTCATAATTTCTTACTTTTGGAATGAAATTAGCATTCCTCTCTTAAATAAAAATAACGTTATTGGAGAATTAACGCTAAAAGGTTTAAATCCATTAAATGATACTTTAAGATTTTTTTTGTTCACTGGACCTTTTTTTTTGTTTACATATTTTTACTTAAAATACAATTTCCACGAAAAATTTACAGGCATTAAAAAACTCATTAATTCTCACGACACAAGAAACGAAACTTTAAAAATTCAAGATGTTATTTTTTTTAAAATAATATTTTTCTTATTTATTACATTAGAATTTCTATCAATAAATTTTTCTGATTATATATATTTAGATTCTTTACATGACGGTGATTATTTAACTCCGCTCAAAAATTATCAATATTATAAAGGTTTATGGAGTTCATCTTTTGTGATTCATGGTGGAAGAGATTTGTTTATTCCAATTCTTTCAAGTAAAATTTTTGGAAATTTTAATATAGCGCCTGTAAAATTTTTTTATATTTTTTGCATCTACCTTATAAAATTATTTTCTATAATTTTGTCATTTCAATTATCGAAATTTACAAATTTAGAAAAAAATTATAAAATAATAATTTTTATTTTATCAACCTTCTTTCTTCTATCTTTGAGCAATTATCAACAAAATGATTATTTAAATTTAAGAGATTTATTTGTTGTAGTTTTTTTTATTTTTTTTATTCAATTAATGCTCAATAAGAATTCCTTTTTATCAAAGTTCTTTTTTACCTTAACTACTGTTGTAGCAATATATTTTCATTACGACACAGGAATATACCTTAGTTTAATCTTAATTTTATATTTGATTTACTTATTAGTTGAGAGCAGTTTCTTAGAGTTTGCCACGATTTCAATTTTCTTTATCGTAAATATTTTATTAAGTCTATATTTTTTTGGATTGAATGAAATCGGAGACTTTTATAATCAAATTATTCATATAATTTTAAATATTGATAAAATTCATGGATTAGAATATCCAAGGCCTTTTTTTAGTATAGGAGAAATGGCTGACGCTGCAAGAGCAACAAAACTTTTAGTTTTTTTCATTTTAATTGGATTAGCAATTAATTTTACGATTTTTTTAAAAAATAAATTTTTGCACCCAAAAGAAAAAATTCTTATTTTATTTATTTATATATATTCTTTAATTTCTTATAAGAACGCTTTGGGAAGGTCGGATGGTGGTCACATGATGTTATCGAGTGATTGGATTACAATTTTGATGTTTTATTATCTTTTATTTTCATCTGTTATATTTATAAATTATAAATTCAACAACTCTCTAAATTTAAACAGAATAATTAAAATCTTACCTTTAGTCCTTATAACGACTATTTTTGTTCAATATTACAATAAAGACATTCCTAGATCTTATGAAAAAATTTCAAGTTACTTGAAAATATCAAATTCGAAATTTTTACCACATTTTAAGTCTGATGAAAGAAAAGAAATTTTAAGTGAAATTTTTCAAATTATAAAAAATGAGAATTGTATAAATAATTTTACAGTTGATTTATCTTTACCGTATCTATTTGACAAACCAACATGCACCAAATTTTTTTCCTCTTGGATAGTAAGTGGCAACAAAACGGAAAATGAATATATTAATTCTCTAAAAAAAGAAAAATCAAAATATATAATATATAACTCACCTTATTTTAAAGTTGACAAAATACCCACAAATAAACGTTTAAAAGTTGTAGATAGTTATATTAAGCAAAACTATTATGAAGTTTATAAGTATAGAGATTATTCAATAGTTAAAAAAAAAGAATAACCTGCTATTAATCCTTTAAATTAACGTTAAAGTAATTATATTTACACTCTAATGAAATTTTTAATTATTGATGTTTATACCAAAGACAATTGGCGGTTAGTTAAAGATACAGCTGGCGGATATGGCACGGGTAATGATTTTGGTAATAGTTTTTTTTCTAAGGTAATAAATAAATTCGTTTCAAAGGTTATCTCAATGCCTCCAATGTACGCAATGTATGTTTTTTCAATTTTGAAGAAAAGAGGTTGTGAAGTAAAATATACAAAAAAATTTGAAGCAAATGACATTAAAGAAGCAGATTATATTATTTTTACCTCATCAATTATTTGTCACGAGACTGAAATCGAGATTTTAAAAAAAATCACTGACTTGGGAAAAAAAACTTTTGTGATAGGTATCTTTGGCAATGTAATTAAAAAGAAATATTCAATGAAAAGCTCATATGTAGTGCAGGGTGAGTCAGAGTCTTTTTTTTTAAATATAGATTTGAGTCATGACACGTTAGACAAATATTTTAATAAAGAAAAAAACAATGAAATAAATTTATCCATTCCAGCGATGGTTGAGAATTTAGATGATTTACCATTTCCTGATTGGGAGTATTACACAAAGAAATATGTTTTAAGAAATAATTTTTTAGATTTCAATTCTAAATCAGCTATACCTATTACTGCCACTAGGGGGTGTCCTTACTCATGTTTTAATTATTGCACCTATCCTTTACAACAAGGCAGGAAAGTAAGATTTAGATCTGTCCAAAACGTTGTAAAAGAGATGAAGCATTGGATAGATAATTTGGGAGCAAGAAAGTTTATTTTTAGAGACCCGGTTTTTTCAATCAATAGAAAATATACCGTAGATTTATGCAATGAAATTATTAAGGAAAAATTAGATATTTCTTATCTCATAGAAACACATTTAAAAAATTTAGATGATGAACTAATTGAGTTACTGAAAGACTCTGGTTTAAAACTTGTTTATGTTGGGATAGAATCAGTTAATCCAGATGTTCTAAAAGACATACAAAGATTTACAGTTGATCATGAAAATCAAAATAAAGTTATCAAAAAACTTGTTGAAAAAGATATTTATGTAAAATCAATGTTTATGTTTGGAAATCCTGAAGATAACGAAAAAACTATTAAAGAGACAATTAAATATTCGATGAAACTTCCACACCAGTTGGTTCAATATAGCGTTTTTACTCCATATCCTGGGACACCAATATATTCAATGTATGAAAATAAAATTACAGAAACAAAAATGGAAAAATTTAATCAATATAATTTAACTTTTAATCACAAAAATTTAGATAATGATAAAATTACAAAATTAAAAAATTTTGCATATAAAAGCTTTTATTTCAGAGTCAAAAAAATACCAATAATTTTTAAATCTTTACTCAGCATAGTGAGTTAATGATTTTATCTTTTTACTAATTTATCAACTAAAAATAAGTATAATTTATAAGGTAAAATTCTTAAAAACTTAAGAAGCAAAGTTAATTCTTTAGGAAAGTCAATTTCAAAAGAAGAACTGTTTGTTAAGCCTTTGAATATTTTTTCTGCAGCAAATTTTGGTGATTTAATAAATGGCATAGGAAATTCATTAGTATCAGTCATTGGTGTTTTTATAAAACCAGGAGAAATAACTTTAATTTTTACATTATATTTTTTAAAATCAAAAAAGATACTCTCAGCAAAATTTGTTAAAGCTGCCTTTGATGGACCGTAACCAGATGAATTTGGTAAACCTCTGTACCCTGCAATAGATGAAACAATTACAATTTGCCCTAATCTTTTTTTTTTGAAATATTGTTCAACTGTTTTCACACAATTTACAGTGCCTAAAAAGTTTACATCAAAAGTTTTTTTGATTTGATCAATATTTATTTCTTTCTCAGTTTTTCGGTTGTAAACTCCACTACAAAAAAAACAAATGTCTAACTCACCAAAATCTTCTAGAATATTATTAAAAATATTTTGAACATTTTGAGGTTGAGTAACATCTAGAGGGAAAGATTTTATATTTTTTTCTTTAGCAATTTCGTTTAATAAATTTTCACGTCTTGCAGATATTGCTACTTGCCAATCTTCTTGTGCAAATTTTTCGGCAACAGCTCTGCCAATTCCACTACTTGCTCCGGTAACCCAAATTTTTTTCTGATTTTCTGACATAAATTAGTTATATCTTATATAATTATGAAAAATAAATACTTATCTTTAGTTATTATAATTTTAATTACATTTGTAGCACCAATGATAGGGAGTTTTGTCACAACTTCCTTTAAAGAACCATGGTATTCAGAAATAATCTTACCAAGTTTTAACCCCCCAAGCTGGGTGTTTGCCCCTGTATGGTCAACGCTATATTTTTTGATGGCATTTTCATTTTGGAAAATTTGGATAAAATTTTTTGAAAAAAGAATTTTGAAAATCTATTTGATTCATTTATTTTTTAATAGTACCTGGAGCATAGTATTTTTCGGATTTCATTTAATTGGTCTAGCTTTATTGAATTTAGTTATTATATTATTTTTTATCTTATTTTTGATGAAAGAATACTATGAAATAGACAAATTAAGTTTTTATTTAATGACTCCTTATTTTGCTTGGTCCAGTTATGCTTTAATTCTAAATAGCTCGATTTTCTTATTAAATTAAAACCAACTCAGAGGGTAATTTCTTTTTAGAAGATATCTATTTATTATCACGGATAAAATAATGATAAATATTGAACCAACTACTACAGGAAAAACTATATAACTCAAAGATACATCAGCAAACAAAGCAATTAAAGGATTAGCAGCTGCAGGTGGATGGATAATTTTAAAATAAATCATTAATGTTACTGTAGTCCCCACAGACAATCCAAGTGTAAGGTAAGACATCCCAAAAAATTCATTAAAGATTATTCCTATAATTATTGCCAATAAATGACCAAAAAATACATTTGCAGGTTGGGCAAATTCGCTATCATGAAACACTAATACAATAAGTGAAGTAGATCCAAAAGAAAACATTAACCAAAAACCTGTGGATGTTTCAAAGCTAAGGAAAGAAAGAATTCCAATAATAACTGAAGCAAATAGTCCTGCTAGCAAAGGTTCCAATTTTTTTAACATTTTCATATATATTTTTTTTTAAATTAAGCTATATACACATAATGGATTATAACAAACCATTCAACTTTCTTAAAAATTTACCACCTAAGTTGAACTCATTTTATAAAATAAAATCTAAATCTGGCTTAGTAGTAAGTAATAAGTCAAAGTCAAAAAAAGATTTTGATCCTGTAACTAATTTTGATAAAGCATTTGAAAAATATATACGATCACTAATTAATAAAAATTTTCCAAAAGACTCTATTATTGGAGAGGAATTTGAGGATAAATTTTCATCAAACGATTATAAATGGTCTATTGATCCAATAGATGGTACGAGAGCCTTTGTTATTGGAGCTCCCACATGGTCAAATTTAATAAGTTTGTCATTTGAGGAAAGATCTTTGATAGGCTTAGCTAATTTTCCGGAACTAGATAAGTATTATATTAATGATAGAAAAAAATCTTATTGTTTCAAAAATAAAAAGCAATTTATTTTAAAATCATCTAATAATAATAATTTAAAAACAATTAGGATAATTGGAAATTTTCACGGAACATTAAGTTATGAAAAACAACGTAAAGTTATTAAAAAATTTGGTTGGTCGTTCAGATTAGCTGGATTCGATGCACTTAATTATTGTTTATTAGCAGAAGGTAGAGTTGATGCTGTCATTGAAGCAAACTTAAAGCCTTATGACATTTTACCTTTGATACCAATAATAAAAAATTCTGGAGCGATAGTCACAAATTGGAGAAATGAACCTGCTGAAAATGGAGGAAATATTCTAGCAACATCCAACAAAATTTTACATAATAAGATTTTGAATTTATTAAAACCATTTACAAAAAAGTAGAATGATAAATATATTTTTAAATAGAGTTTTTAGATCTATTAAAATTGACATAGAATTATTTGAAGAAGTTGAAAAAGATAAAAGCGCAACTTTTCAGGCTGGTGCCGTAGTAGTTTTATCTAGTTTAGCTGCAGGCGTTGGTTCAATTCATTTAGGAGCTTCTAATTTTCTTGTAGCACCAGCTCTTTCATTACTTAGCTGGTATGTATGGGCTTATGTAATATATTTTGTTGGAGTAAAACTTTTTGGGGGAGTTAAAACAAAAAGTAATCATGGAGAACTTTTAAGAACGATTGGCTTTTCAAGTGCGCCTGGATTAATAAGAGTTTTTGGAATTACTCCAGAGTTAATGACAGTTACATTTATTGGTTCTGCTTTTTGGATGCTTGCGTGCATGGTTGTTGCAGTAAAAGCAGCTTTGGATTACGATAGTCTATGGAAGGCATTTGGGGTCGTTGTAGTCTCGTGGTTATTCCAAGCTTTTTTCTTATTCTTAGTTATAGTGTTATTCAAAGGTATTTAAATTGGAAAAATTGTTTTAGCTAAATTGCAACTTTTGCAAATTTTATACCCGTGCATAATTAAATTTTGCTTTACACTTTCATCCTCTTTTTTACATTCTTCACATACATCATTGATTTCTATCCCCCCTTTAATAACCCAAGCTCTATGATAGAAATTATCTACATTTTTTTGTATTAAAGATTTTGCAAAAACTTCGGCCTGTTTTTTTTTGAATGGGCCATGAATTTTTTTAGTTTTTTCATCAATAGTATTAATATTGTTAGGGTTTTTATGAATTCCCTCTATGACAATAAATCCATCGTTTTCCATATTCATTAATATAACATATTTGAAATGAAAAATTTTTTATTATTCGTCACATTAGTAATCATAAATCCAGCTTTACATGCTGAGGAAAAAAAAGCTTATTTCGCAGGTGGTTGCTTTTGGTGTATGGAGGAGTCATTCGATCAAGTGGATGGAGTAATCTCATCAATTTCGGGTTATTCTGGAGGACATTTAAAAAATCCAAAATATGCTGATGTTGTTTATACAGACTCGGGGCATGTAGAGGCAATTGAAGTTACTTATGACTCAACTAAGATTAATTACCAAAAACTTTTAGATATATATTGGAAAAATATAGACCCATTCGATGCTAACGGTCAATTTTGCGACAAGGGAAAAAGTTATAGATCTGTAATTTTTTTTGAAAATGAAAAACAAAAAGAACTTATTAATAAATCATTTAAGAAATTAGAAAGTATATTTAATAAAAAGATTGTGACACTAGTTTGGAAATTTGAAAAATTTTACAAAGCTGAAACTTATCACCAAGATTATTATGAAAATAATTTCATAAGATATTTGATGTATAAGAAAGGCTGTCAAAGAGAGGAAACGTTAAAAAAAATATGGAATTAAAAAAATTATTAATAGTTATTACATTTATTTTATTTTTTAATACACTGAATGCAGATACTATAGCCCCAAATGAAAAATTATTACCGTACGATGTAGTAAAAATACAATTAGAGGCTTTAAAAAATAATAATAAAAATGATGATGGAATAAAAGTTACATGGTTATTTGCTCATCCAGATAATAAAAAAGTTACAGGTCCTTACGAAAGATTTAGAATTATGATTTATGGCCAACAATATCGCCAATTATTAAATCATAACTCCCATAATATAAAATTAACCATGAACACACCAAATACTCATATGTATAAAATAAAAATTTTAACAAAAGATAAACAATTATTATTCTATGAGTGGCATG
>Ga0315315_10004972_pt1 | contig 12250 bp, 6 predicted proteins | sample M140m3416metaG_FD_203699 | JGI IMG/M metagenome (GOLD analysis project Ga0315315, IMG submission 203699) | Ammonia-oxidizing marine archaeal communities from Monterey Bay, California, United States - M1 40m 3416 | ecosystem: Environmental > Aquatic > Marine > Intertidal zone | place: USA...
TCTTTATTAAACATTGAATATATACTAATCATTGATTTTACATTTATTATATTATTATCAAGTAAATATTCAGAAGCGTTATAAATATAATGACAATTATATATATTTGTTGGTAAGCTCATATTTAAAAATTTAATATAATTATGATTTTTGAATATTTTTTTAATAAAATTTTTATAAGAGATATTTTTTTCAAAAAGTTTAATTAATGAGAATTGTATATTTTTTTCATTTACTTTGTCATTTAGATAATTTTTAATATCATTGAATTTAAATATATTACTATCTTTTGTTTTGTCATAAATAATGTCATAAAGTAATTTATTAAATTTTATATTTTCATAAATTAAGTTATTTTTATTAACAAAATCATTAATAGATTTAAATTGTGGAAATAATCTAACCATCTCTATTTCAAAAGTATTAGCCAGTAATGATGATATTAATTTAGTATCTTTTACTTCATTAATGGATAGATATTTTGATGGATAATTAACAATTAATTCATCACCAAATTCAATAAATATATCAATATTTTGATTATCATCAAATGAAAACATAAAAAATCCTTTTATAGTTTTATAATAATAAAATTTATTATATAATTCAGTACTATTATAATAATTACAATAAAATAGTTTTTTAGAACCATCTGGTAAAATTATATAACAAGAGCTATTAATTCTACAATATTTATTTATAAAAAAATCAACTTTTTCTTCACCAGTGCTTCCATCTAATACTAAATTTTTTAAGTCTATTTCCGGTATTTTTAATAAATCATATTTTGGAATTTGCCAATCTGTTATATCTACAATTTCTAACTCGTATTTTTTCTTAATATTTCTTAAATATTTAGTTCTATTTTCAAATAAATAAAATTCGACATTATCATCTATTGACTTTAATCTAAATTTTACTCCAGGGCGTATAATTATTTCTTTTTCATGTGGAAAAACACTACTAGCCTCTACAGAAATGAAATATCCTTTAAATTTATCAGTTAAATTAATTTTAAGTAAAATATAACCAAATTCATTATTTTCTGCGTTAATATTTGGTTTTCTAGTACAGGACATAAATGAATTGTTTATATATGTATCGCCTACTTTACTAAAATTTAAATAAGAATCATCATTTATAAAACGGAATACTAGTTTAGGAGATTTTAATTTTGGAACATCTTTTATTAAATTATTAAATTTATCTATTTGATTAATGAAATTATTATCTTCAGAAACATTATGCACCTGTCTTAAGTAATTATTTAAAAAACTAGATCCGTAAAATGTGTAGAAATTTATTAACCCATTTAATTTATTATCTTTGATTAATTTCATATGAGATAATAATATATCATCAGTAAATAGAATATTTTTAATCTTATCATAAACTTTTTCGAGCTTATCATTTGATATAGGTAAATCTTTTAATGTTAAAATAGATGTATTAAGTGCAGTATTTACGATTGATGATTTTTTTAAGAATGGTTTTATATCATAACTTTTTATAAAAGCTGGATTTTTAAAATAACTTATATCTGCTCCAATTTCGTAGGAATTATAAAATACAAATCTAAGAAATGAAGATTCCAAAATATCAAAATTAAATAGTTTAATAATATCAATAAGATTTTTGTCATAATTATATTTTTTAAAAAAATTAACTAAATCTTGATTTAGTATTCTATAATGACTTTGTTTTATTGACTTATAAATATTAGTTTTATGAATAAATTTTATTTCATTATTGATAATATCAAATAATGGCAAATATTCTTCATCATATGACAGTTCTTTTTGAAAATCTTTTGTTAAATTTTTAACATAATATTCACCATTAATAATTTTATTTTTATGTTCTAAATTTATTTTTTTTAAATTTATTTTTTTGTTAGTTTTAGAATCATATAATACATATGTCATATATATATTAATATTTTAAATTAATCACCAATACTAAATTGTTCATCGCTATCTATTTGGCAATATGATGACTCTTCAATAGTTTCATCTTCAGTATCACATACACATGTTGGTTTTTCTTCTACAATTGTTATTATATTATTACTTTTTGATTTTCCTTTATTTAAACAAATCCATTTATCTTGAATAAAAATAAATTCATAATAATTACCATTATTATTTAGAATAAATTCATTAATTATTACATTAATTTTACATAAATTAACTATTTTAACATATGTTCCATTTCTTACAACTGATTGAACATCGAACTCATTAGATTGTGTAGATAATACAATATCATGGCATCTTGATCCAGTTAAAAATATCAGACTTTCTTTAGGATATATATATTTCTTGCTATATTTATTCATATCTAAAATTGTATGATCTAAAATTGTTAATCCACTTAATTTAATACCATCATCTGTAATTTTTAAGTTATTATGTGTATTACATATGTTAATTACCTCTGCATTAATATCAATTCTACTTTGTTCCGAGTTAGTAGTTAATATTTTTTTATTTTTATAGTCATTAGTTAATGAAATGTCATTATGAATATTTAGTTTTTCACCATTAATAATTTTACTATATAAATCTTCTTTAAATTTTCCAAAGTTAGAATTTATTTTGTTAGAAAATAAATTAATTCTATATTCTTCATTTCCTACTTGTGAATTATAATGTTTAGGTATTAATTCATCAAAATAGAAACTATCAATTGTAATATCTTCTACAATGAGGCTTTTAATAATTGCATTATCGGCAGAAAGATTGTTACTGATTATATTAACTTTTTCATCTTCAGATCCAATATTATTATCTTCTGAGTTTGGGATTAAATTATCATATTTTATAGTTACTGCATCTATTTCATTAGAATTTATATTTTGATTATTGAGATTATTGATAGTTCCTGTTTCAGCACTAAAATTATCAAAACTTATATTATTTATTGCACCTGATATTGTAACATCATTAAAAAAAGCATCTTTAGCACAAATTGTTTCACAATTAATTGTTTTTTTACATCCAATTCCGCCATTAATTACTATAGATCCTGATTTTTTATCATAAGATTCTATATTTGAAATAATTTTAATTGAATTATATGCGACATCTTGATTATGATTCATATATATAATTTAGATTATCTTTAAGAAAAAAATTTAAATATATTTTATATTTTATATATATTTATGGGAGGTGGATTAATACAATTAATTGCCGTTGGTGAACAAGATCAATTTTTAACTGGAGACCCTGAAATTACATTTTTTAAATCTGTTTATAAAAGACATAGTAATTTTGCTATGGAAGTTAAATCACAAATATTTTCTGGTGGTATTTCTTTTGGTAGTATGAATTCATGCACAATTAGTAAAGATGGAGATTTAATTTCAGATATTGCTATTAGAGTTAAATTAGGATCATTAAATGAAAAAAATATTAATAATATTTGTGTTAAAGACTTGAATATGAAATGTCCATGTAATAAATGTAATACTAAAACAATATTTTCTTGGGTAAATTCTATAGGACATGCTTTAATTGAATATGTTGAATTAGAAATTGGAGGTTACAAAATTGATAAACAATATGGTGAATGGTTTGAAATTTGGTCTGAATTAACACAAAATATAGAAAAAAGATATGCATATAATGAATTAATTGGCAAAAAAGATTATTCAGGTTTTAACATTAATTCATTTAATGGAGAATTAGATTTATTAATTCCTACAAACTTTTGGTTTTGTAAAAATATTGGATTATCTATTCCAGTAATAGCTATAACTGGACATGAAATAAAAATAAATATAAAATGGAGACAATTTGATCAATTATGGATATCTAATAAAGCAAGTGCAGAACCATTAATACCTACTTTTCATGCAGAGTTATATGTTGATTTTATTTATTTAGATTTAAATGAAAGAAAAAAATTTGCAGAAAAAAATCATTTTTACTTGATTGAACAAGTGCAATCTAATGGAGATTATTATTTCCATCAAAATAATAAAAATCCAATCATAAAATTAAATTTCTTTCATCCTGTTAAAGAAGTTGTATGGGCTGTTCAAAGGTCTGATGTATTAATTCGGTCTGAAGATGAGGACGATGATGAAGATTTTACATATGGTAATGATTGGTTTAATTATTCAAATACAAAAAACTTTTCTTCAGCGGGAATAGTTGATATATTTGATACAGCTATTTTACAATTTAATGGTAATGATAGAATGATGGCATTACCTGCAAAATATTTTAGATTATATCAACCATATAAGTACCATACTAAATGTCCTAATAATTTTGTTTATTCATATAGTTTTAGTTTTCGTCCAGAAGATATACAGCCTACAGGGACATGTAATTTTAGCTGTTTTGATAGTGCAAGATTAATTCTTAATATGAATACTAAAGAGCATAAATCAGATTATATAATCAAAATATACGCTGTTAACTATAATTTATTAGTTATAACTAAAGGAATGGTAGGTTTAGGATTTTCATGTTAAAATTTATATTTTTTATTTAATAATAAATATAAATCAAACTATTTCTAATTCTTTAATAGACCAAATTTCGTATTTACCATTCGGTAAAGGTCTTTTAATTTTTAATGGAATAACTTTATATTGTAGTTCTAATTCAGCTATATCCATAGCATTTCTAACTTTTTTACTTTTAATAAATACTTTTGATCCATCAGATATTTGTTTAGCTCTAGTTCCTAGTAATCTTACCTTTTCATATTTTGTCAATTTAGGATTAGTAATTCTTTCATTATCAGGAACTCTAAGATTTCTTTTTAGTTCTATTTCTGGATCTATTTGTTCAAAAATATCAGTATCATTGTCATCATAAATTGAATTATCAGTTTTAATATCATCTATTTTTTCAGATGCTTCATAGCTGTTTCCATCATCATCTTCATCTATAGTTTCGTCATCATTTACTTCTTCATCTATAGTTTCGTTATCCATATTATCTAATCCTTCTGAATCTATAATTCCTGATTCATTATCTGAATCATTTTCATTTAATGTAATAGTTTGTGAATCTGCCATTATACTATATATATAATAACTTACATTTAAATAATTTAATTTTCAATTTAATAAAATTATTTTGATGCAGATGCAAAATATGGATTCCATGATGTTTTACATGTACAACATACATATTTCAAACCATAACTGTTGGATTTTGGTCTATAAAATACTGCTTCTCTATCTTTATTATTTAATTTTTTATTAGTTTCACACTTTTGATTTGGACAGATAAAATCTTTTGTTCTAGGTAAAGTTTTATCTAAAATTCTAGATACTAAAACACTTTCATCCTCTTCTAAACTGGTAGTAGTGGATGTTTTAAATATTATAGTCCCTGCTTCTAATTTTGTGCTAAAATTACAATTATCACAATAAAAATATGCATTAACTATATTATCTTTTGTGTAAATATCATATTTATTTTTAACTATTTGTTGCTCTTCAGATGATAACTTTTTAAAATTACTATTTTTTAATAAATCTGCATTATTAAATTTGAGCTTTAAAACATTATCTAAATCATTATTTAAACTTTTTTCTATGAATTCATCAATTGAATTAATTTCATTAATATTTTGACCTGCTACCTTTTTGGTAATATCAAGCAGGAAGTTACACTTAGGACAGAAATACATTTATATATATAATATAAGTGTATTTAAATATTTTAAACTTTCAATTTATTTAATAGAATGTAGAATAATTACTATCTTTACTATATCCTCCAATCATATTAAAGTTATTATAAAAACTTTCAACTACTTGCTCTTCTGGAATTTGAATAACTTTATTTGCATCAAAATGTAACATTTTAAGATCTTTAAATGTAGTTCCTAAGTTAATAGTTGATCTAATATCATTAAGTAAATTTATATCATTTGCATTTTGTCTTGCTTCAATATTATCTTTAATTGCATTTAAAACTTGTGTTTTCTTTTCATTTGTCATAGAAAATAACCTAGCTTTTACTTCATTTACACCATTAGTAGCATTAACATAGTTATATTTTTCTAAAATTTCTTCATCTGATACATCACATTTGTAATTAACTTTTAAATCACATACTTTATCATAAACTTCCTTATCATCACAATTATCACCACATTGATTTCTTACAACACCTTCTAAATTGGAATTAAAGTAAGCTTGTTTTTTAATTTCACATAATTCATTTCTTATAGTTTGTTTATTTTCATCTATTTTTTTATAAACATTTTCAAATAAATCAACATCTTTACTTAAATCTAATTTAACAGAAAAATATTCAGCTATATTCATATATTCATAAACTTTAACTAATTTTTCATTTGTAACACCTAAATTTACAACTCCGTCATGAATTTTATTTTTATCATTTAAATCAATATTTTCATAATCTATAGATTTTATGCCATTAATTACATTAGTAATTAATAATTTATCTTGTGGGTTAGCTCTATTTAATAAAAATTGTCCTAATTCATCTTGTTTTGCCTCTAAAATTAACTTGAATCTATAACTTGCATAAATTAAATCTTGTAAGCCATCTTCTGGTTCAATATAATTATTAAATCCACCAAATATCGCTTTTTGTAATCTTAAAACATCTGACATATATAAGAATTTAATATTGTTAAATTCTGCATCCTGTAATACAGGACCATCAGGATATTTGGATCTAGATAAAGATTTTTTACTAATTAATAAACGTTCAACTCTTTGAATTCCATTTTCTACTAATGATGCTAAATTTAATCGATTCATTTCTTTAATTTGAGCTGCTGATACATCCTTACTTGAACCACTAGCAATTAAATTATAATCACTTAATCCTTGTGCAATACTTTCCATTACTCTAGCTTTATCTGAATCTGACAATTTATCATTGTCATTTTGTGGAGGATTTTTAATTACTAAAGAAACTTTATTCCTAGGACCAGTTGGTAATAATTTATTTTTTCTTGCATTTTCTGATTTACCTTTTGCTAAAATTAAAAGATTTAAAATTGTTAACTCTCTTTTAATAACATCTGAGTTTGTATTTTCAAAAATATCCTTTAAAAAATTTACCTTCCAACCTATTTTTCCAGTTTTTTCTGTAATATCAACATTTGTATATTCAATACTGTTAACATCAACATATTTTCTTACATCATCTTCATAAACAATTTTTACTAATATATTTTCATTTCTACCAACTATTACTTCATCATCTTGTAATGCACCGTTGTTATTAGATTTAACTAAATCAGCTCCATTAATTTTCATTCTTTTAAATTCTACAACTTCTGGATTAACACCAGGTTCCATTGAGGTATTTAATGCATAATTTCTTTGAGATATACCTTCCCATTTTAATGGACATGGATCAACATATTTAATTGGTAATGGTAATTCACTGTTATTTGTATGATAATATAAATCTTTTGAACTTTGTTCACCTATTTCTCCTAGAACTATATTTAATGCTATAACATCAAATCTAAGTTCAGATTTATCTTCATTACCACTTAGATTTTTACCAATATTTTCTAAATCTTGAACATTCCAAGTAAATTGATTTGTAAATAATTTATTAACCCATTCTCCATTATTATTTGTATAATATAATCCATTCATTTTTTTTAAGATTGCTACTTGATTATCACCTTCTTGAATAATTACTGATTCATTATTTTGTAGTTCACCTTTAGTAGTTCCACTTCTAAAAATTTTTCTTGATGTATTAACAGGTTCTGGATAAGGATCATGCATATATAATGGTAAACCCATTTCATCAACTTCTTCAAATTGACTCTTTCTTATAAAGTTAGAAGGATTTAATACAAATGAATTATCTGATTTTAAATGTTCTAAAACATTAATAATTTTATTTTGATAAGCAGCCTTTTCTTCATTTGATGCATTTGCAGCTGGTTCAGACCAAACTATTTGACCAAGAGAATTAGTAAAGTTAGTATTCAAAACTGTATCTTCACTATTATATTCTTTATTATCTAAATTTAATAATATATCATATATATGTTGTTTTTTAGTATTACTAAAATTAGATGGTAGTAAATTTAATGGTCTTTTAATTGATTCTAATTCAATATTTCTTAATCTATCTATTTTACCTTTTTTCATTAATAAAACATTATTGGGATTAACTGTAGTATCAGAAATAATTTTACCATTTACATTCACTTTTTTCCATTCTAAACCTTTTTTGAAAGCAATTGAATTTATAATATTGGCAATTGAATTTGCTGTATAATCACGATTGTTTCTTACACGATATTTTAATACATTTGGAAAGTTCTCTAAATTAATGCCATTTACATCGATTCCTAAATCAATTAATTTTTGTAAGTCTGCTTTTGAAACATTTTGTGATGGAATTATAGCACTTGACCCTGAATGAGATACTGTCAAGTTCTTTTTAAATTTATTTTTATCATCACCTAAAAATGTATTTACGTTATTTATTAAATCAGTTGTTGATGGTAAACTTAAACTATTACTTGTTTTTGCAAAACCAAATAATACACCATAATCATTTATCTCATTACTTGTATTTTCTTTTAATTTATTTTGCACTTCATTATATAATCCTACTAAATCATTTGGATTACTTGGTAAATAACTACTTAGTTCATCATCTAAAATTGATGATATTATATCCTTTACCATCATATCACCATCATTTTCATTATTAAAAAGTTTTTCATAAAGTTCATTTGCTTCAGCATCTTCCATAAATTTAACCCATGGCATTAACTGGTTTGATACTAACATCTTTTTTGCTTCATCTTCTGTTAAATTTTGTAAAAATTTATCAGCATTGAAAGTTATTTTGTCGACATTTGGCATAGGATTTTCTTGTTCTAAGCCCTCTATATTATTTTTTGATATCATATAATAAATAATAGCTATAACGAATAAAGCTAAAACTATATGTTTATAAGTTAATTGCATTTATATATTATAATTCAAGAAATTTATTTTGCAAAAATATTTTTCTGATTTTCACAATCAGAGTCAGAATCAGAATCAGTATCATTTTTATCTAAACCAAAACGAACTCCTCTCCATCCATTACTTTTCATTTTCCCTATTTTTTCTTCAATATTTTCCTTAAATTCAGCTCGTGCAGGTATTTTTCTTTCAGTATGTGCTTCTTTATACCACATTTTGAAATCATTATACATTGTAGTTAGATTAATTCTATCTTTTGAATTCCCAGTTAATTGTAATTGTTCACTAATATATTCATAGTATATATCACTTTGTCTTTGATATTCATTTGTAAATTCTTTAACTTTTTCAGGTTCTTTTAATCCATTTACTTTGAATCTATTCACATATCTATTAACTAATAAAAATAGAAATGCTTCTTTCCAATTATCCATCTTATCTTTCAAATATCTATCTTTTTTTCTTTCGTATGGCTCTTTTGGATTATTAACAAATTTCATTTCAAAAGGTGCAACTCTTAAACGTCTCCATGTACCACCATCATTTGATGGAATAAACGGAAGTTTATTACAAGTTAATACAGTTTTAAATTGAGGAAAGAACTCTATTGGCTCCTTAAACAATGCACGCGCTGAAATTTTATCATTACCTGTTAATTCTTTCATATGACCAACATGAATTTTATCATCATTTTCTGGTTCCTGGAATACTACAAAACGTTTACCTTTACAGTTTGCCATTTCAGGTGAAGCTGCATTTGATGCAGCTCTTTTATTAGTTAATAATGTAATATTAATTGTTGCTGCATAATCACCTACAATTGATTGGAATAATCCAATTGATAAAGATTTACCATTACCACCTGATCCAGTCCAAATATGGAATAATTCATCTGGTGAATGTCCAACTAAACAACTAGAGAAGTAATCTAAAATATATTCATACATATCTTCTTCCGGTTGAATTTCACTAAAAAATGTTTTAATTTGACCAATTCTTTCATCTTCTGGTGAAAATTCTACATAATCTATATTTGTACATAATGATATATAATCATCTGGATAACCTTCTCTAAATAGTTCATGTTTGAAATCATATACACCATTTTTACAACATAATAAATTTTTATTTTCATCTAATTTATTATAAAAGTCTTCATCATAATATCTATGCTTTAATTCATCTATTACCTCTTTTTTAAATTTGTTAGTAGTAAGTTTTTCAGCTGTTTTTAATGCTGCTTCTCTCTTTATCTCAAATATTTTTTTTTCTTCACCATCTAACTGTTGACTTCTATAATAATAATAATCAGCTACTTTTTTATATTTTTGTGGATAAACATCATTTAACATTAACATGATTGTTCTTGCGGAATCGATTGTTTGCCATCTATGGCTCCTAAATTCATACCATGCAGAATGTTTAATAGATGCACAAATAAATTTACCTTTATTAATATGATAAAATGATCTTGCAACATCACCACTTGTTCCAGATATTGACTTTCGAATAATATTTTCTTCAGCAGATTCCCTTAACTTCTCAAATTCTTCTGGATTATCATGTTCTGCCCATTTAATTAATGAACCTAATCCTACACCTCTAGTTCCTTCGTTTTTCATTTTGTTCCATAACTTTTCACATTCTCCTAGTTTAAATTTTGAACTTATTTGACTAAATTCTATAAAATTATCAAGTAATAAGTCATCAATATTGTATAAAGCCCAACCAACTTCCATCCAAGTTTGATAATTATCTGCTCTATCTACATTAAATAATTTTACAAGTTTTTGAGCATATTCAATATCTTCTTCACTATACTCTCTACTTCTTTTTCTACTTGTTGAAGTTTTCTTTTTTTTAATATTCAACTTAAGAAAGTCTTTTTTAATTATATCATCATTAAAATTGGAATTATATTTTGTTTTATCTTCATTTCCAAAGTTTCTAATACTTAATATTTGAGGTAAATTTCTAATATTAAATTTTTTCTTATCACAATCATTTAACTTACTGTCTAAAATATGACTTAATATATATGGTTCTCTTTTAGGTTTGCAACAACCATAAACAAACCATCCATTATTTTCAATAATGGCTGCATCAAAAATATCATCATAATTATTTGTATAATTAATTTCTTTATAATAATCATTTTCAAGAAACGTTTTTATAACCTCAATTCTTATTAAATGTTGTAATTGATTTGAAGCACAAATATTTGGGTATTCTCCATGAAAGCCATCTTTATATACACCATCATGGACCTTATTTGGCCTTTTTTTCTCAGTTATAAAACAATGTTTATATTCATTATCTACGTCTAAATATTTATTAATCACTGAATTATACACCTCAACAGTTTTTAAAATATGATCATATGTATATTTTCTTCCATTCGTATCCGCAGAATACTTTATATCAATATCAAAAATTATAGGTCCTTGACTCCTATGAGCTTCTAATATATGCAATACTGACCCTTCTTGAATTGATCTGGAAATAAGTCTATTTAATCTATCTCTTTTGCTACCGGATATATAAAAAGAACCTACTGGCGTCCCCATTGAATAATGTGAGGTCTTTTCATCTCTCCTAACGCGAGTACTTTCAAGTAATTTAAATAATTTATCGGTATATTTCCCCGTAGGCATATTAATAAATATATTTAAATTTTTCTTTTAAAGCCAATTAAAATAAAATTGAATAAGTTAACAACTATTTAAAAAACTAAATATTTATTATTACAATATGTCGAGAAGAACAAAGAGTAAAATTTACATTAAACGTATAATTTCAGACATTTCCGAAATATCATCTGATTATGATCCTAAAATTCATATTTGGTATGATGAACAGAATATTACAAAAATTAGAGCATTAGTCATAGGTCCAGAAGGAACCCCATATGAAGATGGTTTTTTCTACTTTACAATTGATATTCCAGAAACATACCCATTTCACCATCCTAGTGCGAAATTTGAGACGATAAATCAAAAGATTAGATTCAATCCTAATTTATATGAAGGCGGTAAGGTATGTCTTTCAATCATAGGCACATGGAGTGGACCTAAATGGAGTTCAGTTCAAACATTAAAATCATTACTTCTGTCAATTCAAAGTTTAATGGATATTCATCCGATGATTAATGAGCCAAGTTTTGAAAATACAAAAATAGATGATCCACGAGCAATTGAATATAATGAATATATTAGATTTCATACACATGAATTTGCAATGTATGAAATGTTAACAAATAAAAATCATTTCCCATACTTCCAAGAAGTTATT
>Ga0315315_10004975_pt1 | contig 12247 bp, 10 predicted proteins | sample M140m3416metaG_FD_203699 | JGI IMG/M metagenome (GOLD analysis project Ga0315315, IMG submission 203699) | Ammonia-oxidizing marine archaeal communities from Monterey Bay, California, United States - M1 40m 3416 | ecosystem: Environmental > Aquatic > Marine > Intertidal zone | place: USA...
ATGAAACTCAATCAGCAACAGCTGTAGCTTCAGATACTGTTACTGCTGCAGAATTGCTTGCTTTAAGAAAGAATATGGGCAAATACGGTGTTAATCCTAACGACGTAACTTATATTATTTCACAAAGTGCTTACTTCCAATTACTAGAAGACGCAGAATTCCAAGATGCTAATCTAGTTGGTGACATGGCTACTAAACTCACTGGTGAAATTGGACAGGTATTTGGATCACGTGTTTTAATGTGTGACGAATTCCCTGCTCAAGCAGCTAATGGGTACGGAGCGATTGCAGTATATGCAAGAAACTACGTAATGCCTAGACTTAGAGGTGTGACAATTGAGTCAGACTACGAAGTTGCTAACCAAAGAAGAGTTCTTGTTGCTTCACAAAGAATTGGTTTCACCGATCTAATCGATGGTGCTACTTCTAAGTGGGCTTATAAGTTCAAAGCTAGTTAATAGCTAACCTATAGTGGGGGTTCGCCCCCACTATACTTTTATATAATATTATGGCAGATTTAGTAACAACAAACGAATATAAAGACGCTGAAGGAATTAGAGGCGAGAAAGAAGACGACCGTCTCAATGTAATAGTTCCTCAGGTATCTGACTTAGTGAAGAAGTACTGTGGTACTTCATTTGTTGACTACTATTCTACTAATAAAGTTGAAACCTTTTCAATCAGCGATAACTACACCTCAACGATAATTGTCAGCGAGAGTCCGTTAACTGCTGTTGATGTTGTTCAAGAAAGAACATCATATAGTGGGGATTATTCAACTTTAACAACAGGAAACTATGAATACTATGTAGACCTAGAATCCGATGCTATCATCAGAACCGATGAACAAGGCAATACAAAAAATTGGGCAAAAGGAGTTGGAAGCGTTAAGATTACTTATAACGCAGGTTACTCTGAATGTCCTAAAGATTTAAAACTCGCTATATTTGACTTAATTACGTACTATGTAAAAGATGAGCATAAGCAAAGACAGACTCTAGGTGGAGCAACATTGCAAAACCAAGGCACTTCAGGAATGAGGACGAGTACTGACTTTCCAGACCACATCAAAAGAGTACTAGACTTATATAGAGTTGTGGTGTGATAAAAGAAGTAGAGAAGATGCTAAAAGCCTCTATAGGTTCAAGCTCTAGAGACTTCTTTGATAGATATTTTGAGCATAAGTTTAGAATTACTAGAACTTTAGTTACTGGGCCAATTAAGAAAGAAGTCCAAGAAGTTATAGCACAATTTAATAAATGGGAAACAAGTAGACCACGACAACCCGGCCTTTTCGGAGAAGGTATGGCAATAACGCACTTTCCTGATGCAGATGTAGACTTAGCAGTTAAATTAGCAGTAGAAGGTAACTTATTAAATAAAGCAGCATTTACTACTCACTTGAGTGCGGTAACAAAGAAACAGGACATGCCTACTGTTAGACAAGTAAATCAGCACGAACTTCAAGTTGATTTTAAAAAAGGGCTGATTATTAAAAAAAGAGGAGACGTAGCTAAAGGTTCAAAAGGTGAATACCAGACAGCTTTTAATGCGGCACTAACAAAAGCGTATCGAGATGCAAGAGCAGATGCTTTTGACTTATTAAGATACCCTGGTAGTAGAACAGGACATAGTGATACGCCAGCAGGACTAGTAGGGAAAGATCACGCTCCAAGAAGAAGTTCAGCTGCAGGAAAAAGAGACGGTTATACTAAGGGACATGGTACTGCAAAAAACATAAGTGGAAAGTTAGTAGCTTCAGGCGACGAACAAACAACTGTTGCAGTTATGGGACTAGCTGATGAGTGGGACACAATAAGAAGAGGAGCCAAAGTTAAGAAAGGCAAATACCAACATCAAGTTATGCAAATGGTATCTCAAGTACGAGACGAGATAATGGACGCTCTCGATGTTGAGTATTCTATTAGTAAGTTTACTAAAAATGGAAAAGGCGGTGGCGGTATAGACGATACAATTGTAGTGAATATGCACGCGACAGATGCTAAAGGAAATAAAGCATTACAACACTATGATGCTAATGGAATAAGAAAGTTTATAGAAGAAAAAGCTAAACTTATTCAAAGGGACATGCATTCCAAAATGGCTCATTTAGAGCCAGACTTGTCACAATCTCCTACAAAGAGAAAACGATTAGTTGGACAAGCAAATAAAAAACTTGTAATGAATTTATTAGGTCTTAGAGGGTTCAAAGGTAGTAACCCTGATATGAGACTAAAAGTTAATAAGGATTTATTAAAAGAAGCTAAACTGATGCCTAGGCAGACAGCAAAAGGCACAGGTGGAACAAAAAGTACAAAGACTACTACTAGAATATCGGGTAAAAATATAGGTAGAGCAGTAGTAGCAAAGGGCTCACAAAGACAAGCTAGAAAAAGTAGAAATACTACTAAGACAATGGAAAGTCCAATAGCTTTAAGAAACTTGTTAAATGAAATGTTACCTCAAATGGTAGCAAGTAAAATGACACCACCAGCACTACAATTTAGGACTGGTAGATTTGCAAACTCAGCCCGAGTTGAGAATGTAAATATTGGCCCAAGAGGGGGTATTGATGTAGATTATACTTACATGAAAAATCCTTATGAAACTTTTGAGCCAGGAAATAGACAGGGGAGTACTCAAAGAGACCCTCGAAAGATTATAGGGGCAAGTATTAGAGAACTTGCTATGGGAATATTAGGAAAACAACCTACTACAATTAGGAGACAATAATGGACGCAACTACAGCTAGAGCACACTCAACGCGTAGACGATCCATAGTTGGAGCGATTGCGAGTAAGTTGTATGAAAGTTTGAATGGAAGTGCGCCCTTTAGAAGCTCCGTTCAAAGTGTAGAACCAAGACTTAGATTCTGGGACGAAGTACAAGACTTCCCAGCAATTCAAGTGGGAGCAGGGCAAGAAACTCGCGAATACGAAGGTGGCGGGTTTCGATTTAGATTTTTACGAGTAACTATTAGGTGTTATGTGAACGACAATGATGACGTCATATTAGCACTAGAAGAGTTACTAGAAGACGTTGAAACTGTACTTGAAGATAATGATCCTTTAACGTATACGGATTCAACAGGAGCGTCTCAATCTACCGCTAAGACTTCAATCTTATCGGTCGATACAGACGAAGGTGTTTTGGAGCCTCTCGGTGTCGGAGAAGTCATCGTAGAGATTCAATACTAGAAAAAGCTTAAGCTAAATAAATATTTAGTACGGCTCTTTCAGAGAATATTAGGAGAAAATAATGGCATTTCATTTTAGTAGAGATACCAAAGTATTCATGAAGTTTCACGCTAGTGCCTCAGGTACAGACGATGCACTTTATGAAATACCAGTACTAGATGGTTACTCCTTTAGCCAGGCAACAAACAGTTCAGAGATTACTCTGAGCGAAGCTGCTGATTCATCAGGTAACAGTAAAAGAGGTAGAGCAATGTTCAACGATTCTTTTGCACCTGCAGAATGGAGTTTCAGTACTTACATGAGACCAACTACATCAGGTTCCGGCGATACATGGGCGTCTAACGGCCACGCAGGAAACGCAAAGAAATTTGCAGTAGAAGGACCTTTATGGGCAGCAATGTCCGCAACCACTTATAACCTAGGTGTAGGCGGAACAGGAGCACCAACAGCCTCATCATTTGAGCCGAATGTATTTAACTTTCAAAACTCAAATAAAGTAGCCCTTGGTGTGTTTGATTTATACTTTGTATTAGGAGCAGCAAAAGATGCTTCCCCTGCATTGTTTACAACTGGCACAGACGGCGTAACAATATATAAAATTTCTGATTGTTCAGTAGGCTCAGCATCTGTAGACTTCGATATCGAAGGACTAGCACAGGTAGCTTGGTCAGGACAAGGAAAGAAAATTAAAGAAGTAACTCAACTCAAAACTTCTTCTGGTGGAGCAACCTCCCCAGCAGTAGTAGGAGAAGAGCATACTGTCAAAGGTTTAATTAACGAAGGAGTATCAAGTACTTCAAATTATATTAGACAAAAGCTTACATCATTAGCAATTGCTTTTGATTTAAGTGACTCAACAGGAGCAGGTGAGGCAAGTGATGGAGAAGATCAATTACTAGCTGATAAAACCTATAATGTTGTTTTAACTGGTGGTAATATTACGATTGAGAACAATCTAACTTATCTAACACCAGAAACCTTAGGGTCTGTTAATCAGCCTCTAGGACATGTAATGGGAACTAGAAGTGTTTCAGGTAACTTTACCTGTTACTTAAATAGTGCGGCAGACGGATCAATGGACTTATTAGAAGACCTACATGAAGCTGACGACATGATTACTAATAGTTTTGATATGACATTTAGCATAGGCGGAGCAAGTGCTCCTAAAGTTGCAGTAGCAGTACCAAATTGCCATCTTGAACTACCAACTCACTCTATTGAAGACGTGATTGGTGTTGATGTTAATTTCCATGCGCTACCAGCTGATTTATCAGCAGCTGCAGCTAGCTCAAGTGCAAATGAAGTAACAATTACATATACATCATAATAAACTTAACGGTGGGCAGGTCTGTCCTGTCCACCTTTTTTTGGAAAAATAAATGAACGATACAGTAAAAAAAGAGCCTGCAAAAGCAGTCTCGTTAAAGAGTCTAATGACTCCAACAAAAACAGTAGAATTTGACTATCCTGGTTGTGAAGGCTTTAAAGTAAAGCTTTGTTACCTAGCTAGAGAAGAACTCATGAGACTTAGAACTCGTTGTGTATCTCAAGTATTCAATAAGAAAACTAGAGGTTACGAAGAAAAAATGGACGATGATAAGTTTTTAGTAGAGTATACTAAAGCAGTAATAAAAGGGTGGACAGGTTTTCAACTTGGATATGCAAAAAATATGTTACTTTTAGGAGATTTAACTCCTGACCAAGAAACACAAGAACTTGAATTTTCACAAGATAACGTAGAAGTGCTTATGAAAAATTCTGGTGATTTTGATACTTGGGTAACAGAACAAGTTGGTGAACTAGAAAATTTTACTCAGAGCAAGTAGCCTGGGCACTTGCACAGATTGATAGATTCTATAACGGTAGTAGTATAAGTGTAGATGCTTATCTACAAATGTGCCACGAGTTGGAACAAGAACCAGACCCAGACGAAATGCCACCTGAAATAGGGGACTTCCCTTTAGAAATTCAGGAGGCTTTTGTTACACACGCGATGTTACCTGATAGATGGGACGGAGCAAGTGGTTCTTATATGGGTAAAGATTGGTCACCGTTAAAAGATCTATTAGACATAAATGGTGTTGAAGACCATAAAACAGTTTGCTTTTTCTTAAAACATATAGAGAGCTGTAGTACGATAAATATCAACGCAGAGCTTAAACGTAAGCAAGACGCCGATAGAAGGCGAAGTAAAGCAAAAAAATAAATGGCACAGAAAAAAGTCGAAGCAGCTGAAATTATTATAAAAACCACTGATGGTGGTTCTTTTAAAATTTTTGGTCAAAAAGCTAAGAAGGCAACTAAACAAGTAGATGATTTAGGAAAAGCTTCTCAGTCAACAGACCGTCGAATAAAAGGCGTAACTCAGCAATCTTCAAACGCAACCAAAAACTTTAGCAAGCAAGCACAAACCATGCAAGGTGGGATTGTTGCTGTCTACGCAACCATTGCTGCTCAAGTATTTGCTGTTTCAGCGGCATTTCAATTCTTAAAATCCTCAATGGAAACCCGAAACCTCATAGAGGGCCAAAAGGCCTTCGGAGCAATCACGGGCGTTGCATATAAAACTTTAACAAACGACTTACAAATGGCAACTGAAGGTATGCTAGACTTTAAGGCGGCCGCAAGTTCTGTAGCTATTGGTACTGCTTCAGGTTTAAGTGCAAGTCAAATGACATCATTAGGGGTAGCCGCAAAAAACGCTTCTATGGCACTAGGTCGAGATTTAACAGACTCATTCAACAGATTAGTTCGAGGTGTGACAAAAGCCGAACCAGAACTATTAGATGAATTAGGTATTGTACTAAGACTAGAAAATGCTACTAGAGACTACGCACAGTCTGTAGGTAAAGCTAGAGATGATTTGAATGCTTTTGAACGAACGCAAGCAGTTTTAAATGACGTTTTAGAACAGGCGGAACAAAAGTTTGGTAGAATAACTGAACTTATGGATCCAGACGCTTTTGCACTTGGACAGCTAACAAAAGAAATCGACGATTTAGTACTAGGGTTCCAAGAGCTTTTAGTAAAAGTCTTACTACCTATGATTAGCTTTTTTAAAGATAATGCTGCAGCACTTGTTGCAGCCATTGGTTTATTTGTTACTCCTATTATTAGTAGTTTACTCCCAGATTTAGACGCATCTATTGCTAAGTCATCTAAAGCACAATCTACAGCACTTAGTAATATGGCTGGCTCATACAGAACAGCAGGACAAGAAATTAGAACTGTTATGACAGGTCTAACAAAAATTACAAAAGCAGATATAAGTGAATCCGCAGTCGGGTTAGATAAATTAGGTGTTACAGGCAAAGGCGCCGATATTATGGAGACTGATGCTAAAACAGGAAAGACTGCTAAGACTGGTTATAAGCAATTAAATAGAAGACAAGTAGCTGCATATAGAAGAGCAATTAAAGAGAAAAAAGGTATCTATATGAAGTTTAATGCTGAGGAAAAAGTAGCATTTAAACGTCACTTAGCTACTCAAGAAGCTCTCTTAAATAAAAGCGAAAAAGTTAAATTAGGCATTAGAAGACGTGGTCAGCTTTTAATAGATGCAACATATAATGCAGGAGTTACAGTATTTGCAGCAGCTGAAGCTGCTAAACTACAAATAGCAAAAGTCGGAGCAATGGCAATGAATGCAGTAATGAGTATTGCAGGTGTTCTTGGAGTAATTGCTATGGTTATTGCAGGAGGTAAAGCATTATTTGATTACTTCCAAAAAGGAGACAAAGCAGCACAAAAGTTCAAGAAAGAAACACAAGAAGTTAGTGAAAGATTAAAAAGTATAAATGAAGAAATGGATCGTATGGGTAAAGTTCGTGACCAAGGATTATTAGGACTTGTTGATGGAGTAGGCCAAACTGGAAAAGCACTACAATCTGCAGATATTGTAAAACTAGTTGCTAATTATAATCAGGAGTTAACGAAGTCAGGGAAATCAGCATCAGAATTTAGGAAGACTGAGCTCGGTCAACAGTTTCAGGAACAGGCTCGTCAAATAGAAAAACTTGCACCTGGAATGAAAGGTTTCCAAGCAGACTTAATGGCAGGGGCTAAAAACGGCGACGAATACAAACAAATAGCTAATGATATAATCAATGGAGCTCAAGCTCTAGAAAGATTTGCAGCGAATACTAAATCAGTTAATAAACAAATTGAAAAAACTATAGGAAGAATGGCAAAACTACCTTTCCAAGATTTAATGAAACCTCTTCAAGCTTCTGTTGATGATTTTGCCCTTGCTGTAATTCAGTTATCAGCTAGAATTCAAGAGATGAAACAAAATAAACAAAACGCTAGTGGGTTAGCCTCAAACTTTGGATCGGGCATCTATAGTGAAAAACTGCTATACCGTGACAGAGGAAATAATACTAGTACTAGCACAGTAAGTGTATATGATGAAAAGGCTCGTGACAAAGCTGCAGAGCAATTCATGAATAGTGGAGCCATGGGACAAAGCTATGGAACTGGACTTCTAGGGGCGCAAAATATGGTAGCAGATTTAGGATTGACTACTGATACTATGGCTATTGGGGACGAAGTTGATATGAATAGTAGTGTACCTGAAATCATTAAGGGACTGCTAGCAATAGACGGCAACGCTGAGTTGATAGCGAAGAAGTTTGGGAAAAGTAAAAAGGAGCTGGAGAAGATGGCTAAGGCAGTAGCGGACGCTGAAAAAGAGCTGGCTCTTATGGAACTAACTAATGAGACTAATAAAACCTTGCTTCAAGAAATGAAATTTATCCAAGAAGACATGCTGGCGTTAGAGGAAAAGAAAATACAAAACGCACAAACTTTAGCAGAGAAAGGAGTAGGAAGTGGAAAAGGTGTTGCAATGGCTAAAGCTCAATACAAGGTTTCGGTAGCGGGAGAAAAGAAACTGAAAGCTGCCGCTGACGCCCGAGTAGCAAAAGCAAACAAACAACTAGAAGTAAACAAACTATTAGATAGACTTCAAGTAGATGGAGTAATCACAGCAGATGACAGGGAGAAGCTGCTAAAAAATGAAACTGAACTTTTAAGCATAGCAAATGGAGTAACAGGGGAATCATACAAAACGCAGGTATTAGCAGTAACAAATGGTAAAAAGGCAGTTGCGAATGCAGATAAACAAGTAACTTTACAAGATCAATTATTTAAGAATGCAGGCGAACAACTTACCTTAGACCAAGCAAAAATAAATATACAATTTATAAAATTAGATGCTATACGAGAAGAACTTAGACTTAAAGGGCTTCTTATGAACATTGATAACAATCTCGCCACTTCTAATAAGTATGGGTTTGGATCTGCGGCTGAAAAACATAAAGCAAAAGGTGATAAAATAACTGCTAAACAAAACATCAATGCAAACAAACAAACAACAAATTTAAGCTCTATTCAACAGCACAACGCATCATTTACAGCAGGAATGGATCCGTTAGTTGCAATGCAGGGGCTAGACATAAATGCAGATAATTATCAAGAACTAGTTAAACTATATAGCGACAGAGTTAACTTACAACAAGAATCAACTCAACTTAGTGCACAACATACGAAGCACACACAAGAAGCGAGTAAATTTGTTACTGATCAGCTATTATCACAAACACAACTACTACATGTTCAAAGAATAAAAGGAATTACACTTAACCCTGCTGAACAATTATTTAATGAGAAAGTAGAAGCACACCTTGTGAAGTATGGTGATCTAGAAGAGTTTAATATAGAAAAAACCAAGCAACTTGCAATAGAACAAGCAAGCCTAAATATTGAAGTAGAACTAATGAATGGTATACAAGATACTCTTTCAAATGGATTCGTATCTATGTTCCAAACAATGGTAGATGGTACAAAATCATTTAAAGACGGAATGAAAGATCTTGCTAAATCAGTACTTTCAGACTTAGCAGCTATGTTTGCAAAAGCAGCTGCATTAAAGATAATGATGGCTATGTTCCCAGGAATGGGGGGTATGATGGAAGGCATTTCATCAATTCCAGGCATGGGACGATACGGTGGAGAGATGACTAAGTACAGAGGTGGGGGTATCGCAAGCGGTCCTAACTCTGGTTATATGGCAATGCTCCATGGTAGAGAAGCTGTCGTACCTCTTGGAAATGATAGAAGCATACCTGTAGATATGAGAGGTATGCCAGGCGCAGGTAACGTAGTTACTGTAAACATTACTATGAATGGTCAAGGACAAGGAGCTTCACAAGTAACAGGCGACGGTATGCAAGGTTTAGGAAGAAGTATTGGAAATATGGTACAACAACATTTACAACAAGAAATGAGGCCTGGTGGACTATTAAACGCACAAGGTACAAAAGGTAGGTCATAATGGCACTAGGATTAGCAACTAACACAGTACAGACAGGCGGAGGCACAGTCTCTGCAGGAACAAACATAACAGGCTTTAGTGCAAAAGTCGTATACGATAGAGGTATTCAACAAGCTCCAGAACCTCGTGTATTAAAAGCACAATTTGGCGATGGTTACGAAATGAGAGTTCGAGATGGTATAAATAATACTCCACGTTCTTGGGGATTAACTTTTAATAATAGAACAAAAGAAGACATAGATAAATTATATAAATTTATGAATACTCTTGCAGCAGTAGATACTGCAAAACTAACAGTACCTAACTCAGTTGACGGGGAGGAGACTGCTACAGTTGTACTAGAAGGTTATAATAGAGTTATGACTTATGATAATTTTTATTCATTAAGTTGTACAGCAAGAGAGGTTTTTGAGGCATGAGCCAGCCAATTGTAGGTACTATACCAGCTGACTTACAAGGTCAATCGATTAGCAGTAGTTTAATTACTGTTTTTGAAGTCGAAGTACCCAATAGTGATATTGGAGGTGCAGGTATAGATAAATTATACTTTCACGACGGCTCAAATGGGGCAGCAGATATTACATGGTACAGTTTACTAGACGATACTAATTTCGGGTCAACTACATCTGGACATTACGGACAACAAACTTATAGTGCGTTTCCAGTAGAATCAGAAGGTTGGGAAGTTAGAGGATCAGGAAGTTTACCAAGACCTACCGTTAGATTTGCAAATATAAATCAATATTGGAATGCACACCTAAGCGAGTATGATGATTTAGTAGGAGCAAAAGTAATACGAAGAAGAACTCTACAAAAGCATTTAGGTACAAATCCTCCTATAGAATTTAATCGAGATGTATACTATGTAGAAAGAAAAACTACAGAAACTGCTACTATGGTAGAATTTGAACTTGCAAGTGCATTTGACGTACAAGGAATTCAACTACCTCGAAGAGCAGTTGTAGCTGCACGTTGTCCTTGGAAATACAAAGACCCAGACCAAGGTGGTTGTGATTGGCCAGCAGATAATAGATTTACAATAAATAGTATTGAACATACTCTATACTTTGACAAAGATGACAATAGAATTACTACTCACGCAATCTGGGGTCGACAAGATGTTTCTAGCAATAGAACAAGTAATTTATACGCAGCACAAAGTTATTCAGTAGGAGACCATGTAGAGTACTATAGACCAATTGGAGGACTAATAGCAGCAAGTGCTGTTGGTTCGGGTGCAAATATAACTTATACTGTAGCAAGTGGTCATGGTATAACTGCAGGAGAATTTGTAATTGCAAAAGGATTTACTGATGAAGATGCAAATTTTAAAGCAGTTCCTTTATATGTAAGTAGTGTAACTTCTACTTCTATTACAGTTCAAAATCCAAGTGCAACTATAACAACATCAAGTGGGTTCTTACAAGCAACAAGAGTTACTCTATATAAATGTTTAACAGCTCATCAGCTTGCAACAGGAGATGCTGCAGATGATATAATAAGACCCACCAATATATCTTATTGGGAATTTGGAGATGTGTGCGGTAAAAGATTAAACTCATGTGCAATCCGTTACGGACACAACGCTGCTGGATCAGGTGTAACAAGTGTTATTGTAACTAAAACAAATGGTGCAGTTGGAGGTGGAAGTGGTTATACTTCAGCACCTTCAGTTGTTTTTGATAATACAGGAACTAACGGTTCAGGAGCAGCTGCAACAGCAACTGTTTCTGGAGGTAAAGTAACTCGTGTACAAATGACTTCACATGGTGCAGATTACACAACTGCGCCTACAGTATCATTTAGTGGAGGCGGGGGCTCAGGAGCCGCTGCAGAAGCTAATATTAACAATAGAGGTACATTAAATGTAGCCTTACCATTTGGAGGATTCCCAGGAGCCGCGATAGGATAATGATTGAACCAGTACTAGAAGATATAAAACAATACGTTTACGAACACTCAAATATAGAAGCATGTGGACTATTAAGTTTACAGCGAGGAAGAATTAAATGGAACCCCTGTGAAAATAAAGCAGAGAATCCAAAAAATGATTTTATTATCGACCCTTTAGATTATAAAGCAGTAGCAAATCAAGGAGATGTAATAGGTGTAGTACATAGTCACCCAGGCTGTTCACCAGACCCAAGTGAACTTGACCGAGCTGCATGTAATAAATTAGGAATTCCATGGTATATTTTTGGAGAAAATGACGAATGGATAAAATTGGAACCAAGCGAAAACACTTATGATTTACTGGGAAGACCTTTCGTTTATGGCATCTACGATTGCTTCACAATAGTGAAAGACTATTTCGAGACGCAAGATATAAATATATACCCATATGAGTATGAGTGGGAATTTTGGGAAAAGGGAAAGAATCTATACTTAGACAACTTCAAAAGTGAAGGTTTTATAGAAGTAACAGATAATAGCCTACAGCCAAATGACCTCATTTTAATGGCTCTAAATAGTGAGATTACCAATCACGCAGGAATCTATGTAGGACGAGGAAAAATGCTTCATCATGCACCTAACAGATTATCGTGCAGAGATACCTATGCAGGTATGTGGAAACAAATTACCAGAATGGTAGTAAGACATCAAAGTATGACATGAGAAAAATTTATTTAGAAGGACAACTAGGAGAAAAGTTTGGGTCAGAATGGAACCTAGCAGTAAACTCGCCCGCAGAAGCACTAACAGCTATTATGGCACA
>Ga0315315_10004976_pt1 | contig 12247 bp, 8 predicted proteins | sample M140m3416metaG_FD_203699 | JGI IMG/M metagenome (GOLD analysis project Ga0315315, IMG submission 203699) | Ammonia-oxidizing marine archaeal communities from Monterey Bay, California, United States - M1 40m 3416 | ecosystem: Environmental > Aquatic > Marine > Intertidal zone | place: USA...
AAGAACCGTTTCCACGGTGGCGTTGGAAAGGTGGGCGATGGAATCAGCAGTCAGGCGATCAATCGTCCAGACTCCCGTCCCCGGTTTCAGATGTGAACTTAACTCTTCGGGATAACCAATACCCTGTTTCTCGGTGGAAACAAACAGCTCAACGCGATCGTCGATGAATCGCAATGCGGCACCCTCAATCGACAACACTTCCCGCGTCCCCACGTTCAAATCCGCTTTGGAAAGAGTCAGCGATTGCTGAAACGTCTGAGCGTTATCATCGGAACGGTAAATCGCGAGTTCCAGTCCACGTTCACCTGCTCCTAAACCAGTTCGTGAATCACCCTGATTACGAAACCGGCCTGTCAACCAAAGCGTTCCTTCCTGATCCTGAACCATATTACCACCACCGAACCAGTGTCCTGTTCCTGGTCTTTGGGGAGGGACAATGACTCGTGCCTGTTCCTGGTCAATCAATCTCGAGGCAACTGCCTTCAGACGGGCTGTAATATCCAAATTCAAAACCTGCTGGAACAAAAGAAAAAACTCAACAGTTGAGAAACTACTGGTTAGCGGTGTAATTCACCAAAAAGCTGCAATACATGAGATGTGCGAAAGCATAGCAAACGGAACGCTGAATGCGGCACGCCGTCTCATTTCAGTCGGCACACGAGGTTGAACGACCGCATACAAATTGTGATGCAGGCAGGAGTAATCCATGCTCATTGCCCTTATTCACCTTCCCCGCATTCGACTTTATTTATATGCGAATCAGTTTCCCAAGCAGTACAAATATTCCTGACGTTGATCATTTTCAAAATGTGCTACGCGGGTATAGATACGGCTTCCACAAATCGCTGGGGTGGAAAACACACTGTCACCAAGCTTGTTTTCGGAGACTTTTTGAAACGAATCGGGGCTCGCCTTGAACAAAAATGTCTGGCCTGCCTCATTCGCTGCGTAAATCAGATCTCCCACCATGACAGGTGAACTACTGAAGGTGCCACCCAGTCGTTTCTTCCACATTTCCTTTCCATCGCGGCAACGAAAACAAGCGGCAATCCCAGCATCCAGCGTGGCATACAAATAGCCATCACGTTGAAGCATCGAAGGCACATAAACACGACTTTTATTTTGCCAAACGATCTCACCCGAACCATCTGCCTTGACAGCAGACACATGATTGGTGGGATATCCACCACTGGTAAAAACGTGGTCTCCATCAGTCACTGCACTGGTAACACATTCTGTTGTTGCCCCTTCAATCTCCCAGATTTTCTCTCCGGTCAAAGGGTCAAGGCTGGTGACCAAGTCACCCCCGCTCAGAATCAACTGATCGCGACCAGCAGCATTGAGAATAATCGGCGACGCATAATTTGGTTTCGATGGCCGATCCTGCTTCCAAAGAACCTTGCCGGTATCACGGTTCAAACCAACCACGACCCCACCACTTTTATTGTCCGCCGAAATGATCACAAGAGCACCAAAGATTGCGGGCGATGCACCATAACCTTGATGCAACACATAATCTGAAATTCGCTTCTGCCAGAGAATCTCGCCGTTCAGATCAAGTGCCGTGGTCCATAACGCGTCATCATTCATAAAATTGATGAATAGTTTTTCACCATCAGTCGCGACAGAAGAGGAGGCAAGAGATGCCTTCTTATTCAGTTTGTTTCTACTCTTGTTAGCGAATCCTCCCGTGTGAACCACCGTCTGCCAATTCAACTTACCGGTCTCACGATCGACACTGACAACCGACTGTTCTTCCTTGCTCGAATCGGCAGTCGCGAGGAATACCTGATCGGCAAAGACCGTGGGGGAACCATGCCCACGACCCACGATCGGTAACCGCCAGCGAACATTTTCCGTTAGGCTCCACTGCGTGGGAGGCTGTTGATCCCCAACGGCCACCCCATCTTGGCCATGTCCACGCCACCAAGGCCAATCGTTTTCTGATATCGAAGGCCGTTCAGCCAATACGCCACCGGCTGTTGCAATGATCAGAATAAGACAAAGAACTTCAGGATGGATGATGTGCCAAACGCTGGCCAGCGAGATTCTGTTTCGTAGAGTCATTGCAATCAGACTTCAAGTTTCAATGGGCTACACAGGCACCAACACGACACTGCAAGCACTGATTTCCCTGATCACTGGATTTTCCCTGATCACTGGATGCAGTGAAGGGCAATCGCGAGTTCAAAAAATGTTACTCTTTACAGTTGGTGCTTCTTATTTTTATCCGCTACCCCTGTGATGATACCCGATGTCCGTCCAACCGTTTCACCTTGCATTCCCCGTCCGAGACATTCCCGAGGCGAGGGCTTTCTACGGAGGACTTTTGGGGCTTTCAGAGGGCCGAAGCAGTGAAGAATGGATCGACTTTGATATGTACGGTCATCAAGTCGTCACCCACCTTGACCGGAATCTCAACAAATCAACACATCACAATGAAGTTGATGGGCATGCTGTCCCGGTACCACACTTTGGGGTGGTGCTGACGATGGATGACTGGCGAGCCCTGCGCGATCGTTTGGTCGCCGAAAAAGTAAAATTCCAAATCGAACCTTACATAAGATTCGAGGGTCAAGTCGGTGAGCAGGCAACCATGTTTTTCCTGGATCCATCCGGCAACGCACTTGAATTCAAGGCATTTGCTGACATGTCGCAGTTGTTCGCAAAGTAAACGGCCAGTGAAGAATCGATTACGATACGGCCCACACGTCTGTGTTGAAGCGTTCTACTGAAGCCTTGTTCGAAAGAGTTCCGAATCCAGTCCTGAAGAGCTCCGAGGCTCATTTGGATACGCGAATTCTCTTCTGACAGACCAAATTGAATCGTTCATTGCGGGCTCTGTTGTTCGAAGCAAGTCGCAATCTGGGAAGCACAGAATTGATGAAGACAGGCGTCAGGAAGCAAAAACTGGCTTACCAGTGTCGCATTTACGGCCAGAACTCGAGTCGTACTGACAACCTGTTTCCGTTAATCTATGCCCCAACCATCACTTCTGTTTTCACCTCGCACTAGGATTCTCGCGTGGACGGTTGGCAAATTCTCCTCACGATTTTGGTCGTTGGTCTTGTGGCGTTGGGCTTAATGTTGCTCATCGCGCCCAAATTCACCATTCGATTACCCTTCGCAGTGCTACTTTCGATCCTCTACCGCAAACAGGTCGTCGGACTCGAAAACATTCCAAAAGATCAAGGATGTGTGGTTGTTAGCAATCACGTTTCGTGGATCGATGGTGTGTTGTTGCTATGGATGTTGCCACGCAACATCCGTTTCGTGGTTGACGGAGGAAATTTCACGAATCCGATGCTCCAGGCTTTGGCTAACCAGTTCGGCACCATTTTGATGGCACCCAACCCCAAGTCGATAGGACGAGCTCTGAAGGAAGGCAGAGAAGGCGTCAAGAACGGGGACCTGATCGGCATCTTCCCAGAAGGCACACTCACTCGAACTGGCCAACTGCAGACCTTCAAACCTGGCTACCAAAAAATGCTTAAGGGTACAGATGGCTGCATCCTGCCAATCTACACGGAAGGAATGTGGGGCAGCATCTTCAGCCATTCGGGTGGCAAGCTATTTTTCAAATGGCCCAATAAATTCCGCCGGCGACTGACCTTGCACATCGGCAAACCACTTGCCCCTGAAACACCACTTGCCCACGTGCGTTCAAGTGTCTTGGCACTAGGTGCCGCAGCAACCATTCACAACCGTCAGGAATTCCCAATCCTGGCCAAACGCATCATCAGGGTTTGGAGAAAGCGTTGGAAGTCGTTGCAAGCAGCAGACTCCTTGGGTCAGCAAGCGAGCGGTCGATCAATGCTGTTACGGGTCTTCGCACTACGACGCGTATTGCGACGTGAAGTATTTGCAAAGGACGAACAATTCGTCGGTGTGCTGCTACCCCCAAGCGTCGGTGGTGTTGCTGTGAATGTAGCATTAGCCATGGATCGCAGAGTTGCAGCGAACCTGAATTACACCGTCAGTAGTGATGTAGTGAATCACTGCATCAAGGACGTTGGTGTCAAACATGTTCTTTCAACCGAAAAATTCATCAGCAAGACGGGACTGGAAGTCGACGCTGAAATGGTGATGCTGGATACGCTGCGTGACAAAGTAACCGTCGTCGACAAGACCATCGCATTCATTCAGGCCTACCTGATCCCGGCGGCACTGCTTGATCTTCTGTTAGGGCTGAACAAAATAAAAGCCGATGATCTACTCACGGTCATCTTTACAAGTGGCTCAACCGGGATGCCCAAGGGTGTTCTGCTGAGCAATGCCAACATCAGTCACAACGTGGATGCAATTGAACGCGCGGTGCGATTGAACAACAAAGATACTGTTCTGGGCATCCTGCCGTTCTTTCACTCTTTCGGATACTCAGTGACTTTATGGGCAGTTCAAAGCTTGGGTCCATGTGGTGTTTATCATTTCAATCCACTTGACGCCAAGCAGGTTGGAAAGCTGTCGGAGAAATATGGTGTAACCGTTCTACTGGGCACTCCTACATTCCTGCGTGGCTACCTGCGGCGAGTCAAACCAGAACAATTTTCAAAACTCGATGTGGTCGTTGTTGGTGCTGAAAAGATGCCCAGCGAGCTATTCGCAGCTTTTGAAGACAAATTCGGGGTGCGACCAGTTGAAGGTTATGGTGCAACGGAATTAAGCCCACTGGTATCCGTCAACATTCCTCCCTCACGATCGCCTGCCAAATTCCAACCTGATCGGATTGAAGGATCAGTCGGACGCCCCCTGCCCGGAGTCTCCGCGCGCGTGGTCACACCTGACACAGACGATGAACTCGACACAGACGAAGACGGCATGCTGCTGATCTCGGGCCCTAATGTGATGAAAGGCTACGCTAATCGCGAAGATCTGACCAAAGACACAATCCGCAACGGGTGGTACGTCACTGGCGACATCGCCCACATTGATCAACAGGGATTCATCCACATCACAGGACGCCTCAGTCGGTTCTCCAAAATCGGAGGCGAAATGGTGCCTCACGTGCGTGTCGAAGAAGAACTGGGCCAAGCATTCCGCGAAGGCGACGATGATGAACAAGTTCGCTTATGCGTGACAGCTGTGCCGGATGCCAAAAAGGGTGAGCGGCTGATTGTCCTGCACCTTAAAACAGAGAAAGACATCACTGAGATGCGAAAATCTCTCAGCGATGCCGGTCTACCTAACCTGTTTATTCCAGCGCAAGACAGTTTCATTGAGATCGAGGAAATTCCCATGCTTGGAACTGGAAAACTGGATCTCAAAGGTGCAAAACAGATGGCAGCGGATCTCGTTGCAGCGGGAACCTGATGATCACGTTGCTCGATGGACCACTGGGCACCGAACTGGAAGCCCGAGGAGTTCCGCCTGTACGTGATTGCTGGAGCGCTGAAGCAATTGAGACCGCCCCAGACATGATCACCGCCATTCATCGAGACTATGCGCAAAATGGTTGTTCGGTGCACACCACCAACACCTTCCGAACCAATCAAAGAGCAAGCGGTAGTTCTTGGCGGGAACGAACCCTGGCTGCCGTCGCACTCACCAAGGAAGCTGTTCCCAGGCATCACAGGGTCGCGGGTAGCATTGCGCCGGTCGAAGATTGTTACCGGTTCGATTTGTCACCCGGCGCAAACTCTGAGGCTGAACATCGCGAAATGGCAACCACGTTGGCCAGTGCAGGGTGCGACCTGCTACTGTGTGAAACATTCTGCCACCCGGACGAAACCATAGCCGTCACCAAAGCTGCAGTGTCCTGTGATTTGGAAACATGGGTCGCATTGACGGCCGGACCGCAGGCAAACCTGATGACTCCCCATGACATGGCACGGCTTGCTACTCAAGTGGTCAATCTTGGTGCCAGTGCAGTGCTGGTCAATTGCACGCCAGCAGTGGATACCCAACGCTTTCTTGACGCAATCTTCGCAACAAAGATCCCTGTTCCTGTCGGAGCCTACGCCAATGCTGGCAGCCCGGATGACAACATTGGTTGGCGGCCAGACTGCGACCTTGGTTACCAAACCTACGCCAACTTTGCGGAATCATGGGCCAAGGCAGGCGCAACAATCATTGGCGGCTGCTGTGGAACCGGCCCCGGTCACATTGCAGCGATCCGACAGCAGCTTGGCATCTGAACCACAAAGCACAACAAGTCGCACCAACAAGCAGTGGACTAAAAACGGAACCGCCACAGACACGGCTCACTGCAAGGTTGACTTTGCGGGAGCGGTCGCAGTTGGATTCTGTACAACAACTGGCAAACCTCTCGCCTGCCGCTTGCGTTCCCAACCACGCCTGGAGACTGAGCGAATCACATCAACAAACTGTTGTCGTGTGCCGTCACTCACCTGCGGTAACCGGTACGCCACGTCGGTCATCGCGGGTGTATTCGCTTCAGATGCCTGTGAGATTTGAGCCATGAACTTCGCAGTTTCAGTAAAATTGTTATCTGCAGACCGTCCAATCAAACCACTTAAAGTGCGGGCGATAAGGTCGGCTCCGAGTCCCTCAATTTTGACAAAACAGTCGATCGTGCCTGTCACTGTTGTTCGACCGCTGGCTGAGGTGGCATAGGAACTACGCAGAACAAAGACTCCGCGTCCGCGAACCGGCTTGGTCACCAACTTGCCATCGTAGCTACCATCGGCAACGAAAATGTGAACATTTGGGTCACCGTACACCAGATCGATGCTGCAGGTGGTGCCGGTTCCATCCAGTGCTTCAAAACGGTAGGGACCGGTACGTCGCGTCTGAACAGACGTGATTCCCATCAACTCCCAAAGCCCGACGAGAACCTCAGCATTCCTGGAAAGGAAGGTGAACATCTCTGGATCACAGTCGATCGCCTGAGTTGGCAGTCGCCGATACAGGGTGGGTGAGCCTGCGACGGAAAGAATTCGCTGCTGTGCCTGTGGTGTCAGACGTTTCATCGGTAAAGCAGCGATCACATCTTTTCGCTGCGACGAGGCCGAACGGTAGCCCTTCTCGCTGCGGAAGAGAAATCCCCCACGTTCGGCTGCCTGAACGGGGGATGCCTGCATCAATACGCCAACGGCGCAGAGACAGAACCCGCGAAAGAATGTCTGGACTGATCCCCCCGCCACCAATGTCCCCTTCACGTGTAACGCACTCTCATTCACCTTTTCAACGGAAGGGTCACCACCGACGACCGATCCCGACACGAGCAGAGCGCTGCGTACAAGGCCTTTGTTGGTTTTTCGGTCACTGAAGCGTCCTGAGTTGAGGAATTCAGGACATTCAATCAAGCCGCAGCGAGGCATACTCGACACCCGGCGTGGTTTGCCGATAATCCCTGCTCACGGAAGTTCGCTGAATTAGCGAAAAAACCGAGTTCCATTGTGATCGTGCCCCCCGCGTTCACGAGGCCGACCCCCAGAATCACGACGTAAAACGACGAGACGACCAAAAATGGCAAAAAAAACGATCGACCAAATTGACGTTGCTGGCAAAACAATCCTGATGCGAGTCGACTTCAATGTGCCGTTGGATGAAACTCAAAAAATCACTGATGATCGCCGCATTCGTATGGCGTTGCCCAGCATCAAGAGCGTGATCGACCGAGGCGGCAAACTGATTCTGATGAGCCATATGGGCCGTCCCGCAGGGACGGGCTTTGAGGCCAAGTTCAGCTTGGCACCTGCCGCTGCCTGCCTGGCCGAGATGCTGGGACAACCCGTCGCCATGGCAACGGACACTGTTGGTGACGACGCCGTCGCCAAAGCCGGTGCATTGAATGATGGGCAGGTTCTGGTCCTCGAGAATCTGCGGTTCAACTCTGGTGAGAAAAAAGGCTGTGCAGAGTTCGCCGGAAAATTGGCCGCGCTTGCCGATGGCTACTGCAATGATGCCTTCGGCACTTGTCACCGCAGCGATGCATCCATGGTTGCGGTTCCCCAGGCAATGGAAGGCAAGCCCCGCGTCGTGGGTCACCTGGTCGCTCGCGAAATCCAATACCTCAGCGATGCGATTGGCAATCCCGGTCGACCGTTTGTCGCAATCCTGGGTGGTGCCAAAGTCAGTGATAAAATCAATGTCATCAACAACTTGCTTGGCATCTGTGACGCTGTGCTGATTGGCGGTGCAATGGCCTACACCTTCTCGCTTGCCAATGGCGGTCAAGTAGGTGACAGTCTTGTTGAAAAAGACAAGGTAGATTTGGCGAAGGAATTGATTGCCAAAGGCGGTGACAAACTGCACCTGCCAGTCGATACTCACTGTGGTGATGACTTCGGTGATATCGCCGGATGCAATAAGAAAGTCGTAGCTGCTGGTGAGATCCCTGATGGATGGGAAGGTTTTGACATTGGTCCAGAAACGGCCGCCAAATATGCTGCTGTGATCAAAGATGCAAAGACTGTAGTTTGGAATGGTCCCATGGGTGTCTTTGAAAAACCACCAATGGACGAAGGCACCAAGGCTGTAGCGCAGGCCGTTGCCGACGGTGACTCCATCAGCATTATCGGAGGTGGTGACAGTGCAGCTGCCGTTGACCAGCTTGGATTTGCCGATCAAGTCAGCCATGTCAGCACGGGTGGAGGCGCGAGTCTTGCCATGCTTGAAGGTCAGGCTTTTGCAGCGGTTGATTTACTAGATGACACTGAATCCTGAGTCGAGGGATTCTGCAGCGTCCGCCTCGGCAGCTTCTGCCGAGCCAGGTGGAAACAAGATTGCCGTTTCCTGGCGAAGACGAATCAATGCGTTTTTTCGACGGTACCTCAAATTGACTGACAACCGAGAAATCGCATGACGCCCGAAGATCTACGCCTCGTTCATACCGCCAAAAGAGAAGAGAATTGGCAGCGGTGGGGCCCCTATCTTTCTGAACGCCAATGGGGCACCGTTCGCGAAGACTACAGTGAAGGTGGCGATGCCACTTGGAGCTACTTCCCTCACGACCAAGCCCGTAGTCGAGCTTATCGTTGGGGTGAAGACGGATTGCTTGGCATCTGCGATCGTGAATGCCGACTCTGTTTCTCTGTCGGACTATGGAACGGTCGTGACCCAATCATCAAAGAACGTCTGTTCGGAGTCACGGGCCCGGAAGGCAACCATGGCGAAGATGTGAAGGAATGCTATTACTACCTCGATAGCACACCGACACACAGCTACATGAAGGCTTTGTACAAGTACCCCCAAAGCCGTTATCCCTACGAAGAACTGGTGGAAGTCAGTCGGATGCGGGATCGTAATGAGCCCGAATACGAAATCACAGACACGTTGGCATTTGATGAATCACGTTATTTTGATGTGATGGCTGAATATGCCAAAGCGAATTCCAATGATTTGCTGATCCGTCTCACGATCACCAACCATGGTCCTCAATCAGCTGTTCTACACCTGATACCTCAACTTTTCTTCCGCAATACATGGACGTGGGAATGCACTGATGAAGGCTGCACCACCCGTCCATCGATGCGTCTAAACGACAACGTTGTTCAGACGTTTCATGAATCACTGGATGAATTCTGGTTCACTTGTGATGCTGCTGGAACGGATGGCTGGACGTGGCTGTTCACCGATAACGAAACGAACACGAAACGATATCCAGACCTTCCCAGCGAATCGGGATATTTCAAAGATGCAATCAACGACTATGTCGTGCTGGGTGACACACGAGCAGTGAACCCCAATCAGCGCGGCACCAAGTGTGGTGCCTACGGATTGATCATGATCCCCGCCGGTGAGACTCGGCAAATCCGTTTGCGTTTGACTCATGCGAAATCGCCTCTGATCACAGACGAGGCAAATAATGATCCAGCCAAGTTTGCTGAACTTGCGTTTGCTGATTCGTTTGAAACTACGTTTGAGACTCGAATTGCCGAAGCTGACGAATTTTATGCCGACCGGATTCCGCATTCCCTGCCGCTGGAACGCCAAGCCATCATGCGCCAGGCATATGCGGGATTGCTGTGGACCAAGCAGTTCTATCATTATTCTGTCAGCACCTGGCTTGATGGTGATCCCAATGGTGTTCCCACCAGCGAAGCGAGAAAAGAGGGCCGTAATAGCGACTGGCGCAACCTGTTCAATCGAGACATCATCTCGATGCCCGACAAATGGGAATACCCTTGGTATGCAGCATGGGATCTAGCATTCCATATGGTGCCAATGGCAGGCTTGGACACACACTTTGCCAAAGAGCAGATGCTGTTGTTTTTGCGTGAATGGTACATGCACCCCAGCGGCCAGATCCCTGCCTACGAATGGCACCTTGGCGATGTAAATCCGCCAGTGCATGCATGGGGTGTTTGGCAGGTTTATAAAGCGACTGGCCCACCACGCCAACGTGACAAGGTATTCCTTGCTCGCGCGTTCCAAAAGCTGTTAATCAATTTCACCTGGTGGGTGAATCGCAAAGATCCGCGAGGCAAAAACATTTTCGCCGGTGGCTTTTTGGGCCTCGACAACATTGGTGTATTTGATCGCAGCAAACCTCTTCCGGAAGGTCACCTCGAACAGGCAGATGGTACCGCATGGATGGCGTTCTATTGTGGCACGATGCTGCGAATTGCCATTGAACTTGCCGAAGATCACCAAGCTTATGGTGACATGGCCAGCAAGTTCTTTGAGCACTATGTCGCGATTGCCGAAGCCATGAACTCGATGGACGGCACCGGCTTGTGGGATGAAGAAGATGGTTTTTATTATGACCACCTTTTCGTAAAAGACCATTCCATTCCGATCCGTGTGCGATCGCTCGTCGGTCTGTTGCCCTTGATGACCGGTGTCATTTTGGAAGAAGAGATCATCGAAAAGCTGCCTGGTTTTCGCCGTCGCATGAATTGGTTTCTCAACAACCGTGACGATCTCAGTCAGCACATGACGTACATGGAACGTGAGGACCCCGACTCTGGTGAAGCGTGCCGTCGCCTACTTGCGATCCCATCAGAAGACCGATTCCGCAGACTCATCGCTGTCTTACTGGACGAAGATGAATTCCTGTCTCCATTCGGAATCCGCAGCATGTCGGCGGCACATCGAGACGAACCGTTGATCTTTGATTTCGGTGGACGACGGCACGAGGTCGGTTACGTTCCCGGAGAAAGCGAAAGCGGGATGTTTGGCGGGAACAGCAATTGGCGGGGCCCCATTTGGTTCCCCGTCAATTATCTCTTGATTCAATCACTGAAACGCTACCATGACTTTTATGGAAATGAATACAAAGTCGAATGCCCTACTGGCAGCGGGAATCGGATGAATCTGCTGGAAGTCGCCCGAGAACTGGAGCGGCGGTTGATATCGCTATTTGAACCCGATGCCGAGGGTAACCGCCCTGCCCATGGCGGAGATGAGCGTTACCGCGACGACCCCGCCTGGAAGGATCTGATCCTGTTCTATGAGTATTTCCATGCCGACAATGGCAAAGGTTTAGGGGCCAATCACCAAACAGGCTGGACAGCATTGGTGGCATCCATGCTCCGCAGCCAAGCGAATGTTCAGAAGCATCAAAGCGTCTGAGTGCCGATTGCGATGTGTGGAAGTCATTTTTCCACATCGGTTTACAGACTGGATGAACATTTGCGGTGGGCAACCAAGTACAATCGATGCCGCAGTTTTAATCCTGCCAACTTTGTAGCCACGGCTTGCAGCGTGCTCACATCAGACTGAGAGAACACCGCAAGCGGCTCCGGACTGTTTCCAATCTGCCTCAAACTCTCCGCTGATCAAACATGCGACAAGCCACTCTCTCAATTGCTCTGCTGCTTACGGTTACCTCCCTTTGTGTTGCGAAGACACCCACAACGCTTGGCAGAGTCGAAAAACTCGACCCCGCGTTCGAGGCCATTGTCGATTCAAATGCAAAAATTGAAGTCCTCGCCAGTGGCTTCACGTGGACCGAGGGTCCTGTCTGGGTCGCCGATGACAGCGGAGGACACCTGCTGTTTTCAGATATTCCGCGAAACAGCATTTTTCGCTGGTCCGAAAAACGAGGCACCGACCTGTTCATGTCACCTAGTGGGTACACAGGTGCTACCTACTACGGACTGGAACCCGGATCCAATGGTTTGACACTTGATCCAAAAGGACGACTAACCGCCTGCGAACATGGCGATCGGCGTGTTTCTGTACTCACCAAAGGTGGAGGCAAACGAACGCTCGTCGATAACTATCAGGGAAAACGTCTGAATAGCCCCAATGACCTCGTCTTTCATTCCTCAGGGTCGATCTTCTTCACCGACCCACCATATGGTCTGCCAGATCGAGAATCCGATCCAAGACGTGAACT
>Ga0315315_10004977_pt1 | contig 12247 bp, 7 predicted proteins | sample M140m3416metaG_FD_203699 | JGI IMG/M metagenome (GOLD analysis project Ga0315315, IMG submission 203699) | Ammonia-oxidizing marine archaeal communities from Monterey Bay, California, United States - M1 40m 3416 | ecosystem: Environmental > Aquatic > Marine > Intertidal zone | place: USA...
AATTTTTGTGTTATGTCAGAGCTCTTATTTTTTTTTATTTTTTTTATTTATGTGATTCAGGTTAGGTGGGTGTACCTCAAAAGGACATCTCGACGCCTACTAATAAAGTACGTACTGTATGCATACTAGAGGAGTACACGCGCCCTGCTCTTCCCTCTTGACACCGTGTCAGATCGACAATGAGCAGAAATCACTGGCATCTGTCATTTCTACTGGAGACCCCAGTTCAAATAACTAAATGGGAGTCAGATATCTTTTCCGAGCGATTCATGTCAACACGTCAAGGCACAATCTTATATAATAAATTCTTCAATCAACCTATTGGATCATCTTTACGCCTTCATGAAGCTAATTATTACTCTCCTTGCTCTGGTTGGGTCCGCTGCGGCGTTTTGTGTTCAGTCTAAGCCTTCCACTCGTCCTGTGCGAGCTCTCCACTCGACGAATTCCGACAGCAAGATGGAAACCTTTGAAAGGGCTGTTGAATGCGCGGAGAACTTTGGATTCTGCGATCTCGACAACCTCGAGGAACTCGCCGATGACCTTGAAAAGTTCAAGGGAAATTTCTTTGAGCACGGAGAAGATTCTGTTGTTATGAACAAGGAGATTCAGGACCGTAATGACGTTGCCGAAGTGCTTCGCCTTCAGGGCGAGCTTAGGCTTCGAATGGAATACCTCGAGGATGCGAACTTGTTTGCAGGCGACGTTCACGAAGAAACTGAACTTTTTCCCGAAGTGTAGTAAAGTAGGCGAAAAAAGGAGTTGTTTAACCTTCTTCGGATGTCGTGCATTGGCTTTGCGACGCATTGACAGTGAAAGCATTGTTCTCGTCGCCACTAAAAGCTGCCTAAGTAACTTACTGAATGGGTACTATATAATATAATATGCATTATCAATCCTTTCTCACATGAAAGGTCTGATGAAGTGCGAAATTATTTTATGGTTCTATTCACCGTACTCAATTTATTGCTAGACAGAGCACCGCTCGGCTGAATCAGGCCGTCAGCTGTCGCTGTATTGCTTGCCAGCGCAGATAAACCTTCGATTCAGCACTGCCTCCAGTGTCGCTTTACGGCTCACACTTTCCGCATGTTATTTGGCAGATGTTTGCATTCAAAAAGCACCAGAGACCTCCAGGCAGGAGATCGTTGTTTGCCTTGCAGTCCGTGTGTTCCACGCACATAGGAATTTTCGAATCTTTCGAGCAGTACGGGGGCTCAACCAACGAATTTTTGCACACCTCCTGTTTTATCCATGGCCCAACCCGGCTTATGCGAGAGTATACACCGGGAAAAGTCGTTGCGCAGCCGCTTCCCCAGCTAACAATTCCAACTTGGACATCTTCGTTGGGAGTGTTACCCTTGACGATCAGAGGCCCACCGGAGTCGCCTGTGCATGCGTCTTGATGGTCTTCTTTGGCGCACATCATTACCTCAGGAACGTCCCCGAAGTATCTTTTACAGATATCATTGTCCACGTACTTGAGTTCTACTTCTTGGAGAAATTTTGGGAGAGGACCGCTCTCATGAAGCCTTCCAAGTCCAATTGTGGTCACGGCGTTTCTAATTTCTCCATTCTTGAGCTGTTCGTCTACTTCAATTACCCTCTCTAAATTCATGGCGGACTGCAGAAGATAGGGATCAGTCACCGGCTCCCTTAGCTTGAGAAGTGCAAAGTCATAATGTAAGCGATCTTTCGAATCTGAGTAGAAATCGGGATGCGTCACTGCCTTGATAACCTCAGTGTCGTGGAAGGGACGATTGTCGTTACTTAGGTCACTGAGTTCTGTGTAGGCTCCGATGCGCGCTCGATGCGCATGTTTCGCGCAATGAGCTGCCGTCAGCACGTATGAGTCAGATATCAGTGCACCTCCGCATACATGATAATTATCTCCTTCAAATTCTTGGTACAGAGACGAGAAATAAGGGAATCGATGGCCATTTACTCGCTCTCCTCCTACAATGTAGGGTCTAGGCGAGATGAGATCCCGCTCTTTTTCTATTCTGTTTGCTTCAAGGTGCAAGACAGCTCGGTCGTGCGGGCCTAGTGCAAAGTTGGCGTCGGCGTCGGCGTCGACGCGGATGTTCCTTCGCGGCTCATTCAGCCTGGCGTCAGCGTGAGAAGCGGCAACGAGCAGGATTAGAGCGCTCATCCACGACATGGGGCCATGCGTGAGGGCCATTGTTGGGAATCAGCGACGGGGTGGTTGTATGAGCGGTGCCGGTCGGTCCACAACAAAACAATGTTAAATTGGATGTCAATGCCTGTTAGTGAGACTATTGTCCGGGGTTCATTAATGACACGAATGGCAAGGGACGTCGCACGATCTAATATGAAAAGATTTCGCTGTGCCGGCTTTGGCTGCGCTCTATCAATAAAAAAAAGACGTATTTATTGCATAGTTCATCTCTTCAAGCAGGACCGACGGAGCACCAGTAGCCGTGAGTTTATCATGTGCGCCCTCTGCCGTGCAGCTCTCCGTGCACCCAGAATTGTGAGCTTGGGACACATAGAACAAGTGCCTATCAGGGTTATGGGATGGTAAGTGGATCTGCAACAATAACCCTAACCCCAATTATTAGTGATATCATATTGATCCCCATGTTGAAAGGAGCAAATTTCCGTTCAGATCGTAGTATTATTATTATTATTTACATGTTTCATCACATCATTCATGCCCCTAAAATGACCTGGAACTCCCAGATATTCTAGATCTCTAGATCTCTCGAGATTTAGGGGCACGCGCGAGATATAGGTCTTAGCTAGAATCCATAGGTCCCCCTGAGCTACTCCTCGATTTTCCCAGCAGCTTAAGCTAGTACACAGATGGTTCCTAATCTCTATATTTGATCTAATTTTAATAAGAAGCGGTGTCAGTTACATCTGTGGTATCCTTGCGTTGTACGCATGCTGCTAAAACACATATATGCACAACTTTCGTTTCTCACGTTGCCGCGACAATAGGCGGGCTTGACTGATGACGCGCAGCAGATGGTTTGCTGAATGCATCCCTCTGCTGAAATATGACGCCAATACACTCCGGGAAATGCTGGCGCGCGCCCACTTCGCCCTCTAACTATTCCAACCTACAGGGGATTTATGGCCATTCGGCCCGCCATTGACAACAAGGCATCCTCCCAAACCCCCCTTCCAGGTGTCTTGTTGGTGCTCCTTGGCGCGCATGATTGTGACGTGAAAGTCCCCGACATAGAGGGGCACTCTTCGTTGGTCTTGGAATTGAGCTTCATTTCCATCAGATACTTCGATGACTTCCCCTCCTCTTTCGTTCATACTAGGCCAAGGATGGTCACTGGATTGCCACATCGCGTCTCATCGGCTTCTTATCGGCCTCCTACGGCCGATTCATCCGCAGGCCCAACCGCCTGCGGCGGTCGGTCGCGCCGCCGTCCGCTTCCGAGGAAGGGGCAACAGCTACCACGGCGACGGGGACAGCTTCCGGCCAGCATTCGTCCGTCCCCTCCGTCTCCTGCACCCTGATCCTTGCCCCCGCGGGAACCGCGAGGAGGGCCAGGGCCATCGCCAGGACCCTCTCACGGGTCAGTGAACGAGACGGCGGCATGGATCGCCATCGTCGCTGGTTCCCTTCGGCAAATGTCCGCCCGGTCCATGGGGGACATGTTAGCGGGCGTATTGAGCGGGAAGGGGGGGGGCGGCTCTAGGTCGCACCGCCAATTTTGGCGGCGCCATCAGATACTGACTGCCCGGAACGGCCGCGAATATGCACACCAATAGTCTAAGTGCGCTCTAAAGGCGGGGCTGGCTCTTTGCTACGAGCGTAGATGATGTATGGATATTATGTATGCAGAAGTACAGCTGTACAAAGGCTCGTATGTGTGACCATGTATTTTTTTATCACGCGAGTAGAGAACATGGATGTACTATCCATACTTAGTACTCTAGTACGAGCTCGTAGTATGCATAATATGCATACTAATTGTGTATGCGTACTAGCTAGTACACGTACGTGGTGTAGTATTCATACTAGCTAGTACTAAGAGAGTACACATACATGAACGCTCGTATGGATGCAAATTAATAACTACCCGGCAGTGTCTTTCCGTCGATCGTTCGTTGTGCGCGCCGCGCGAGCGACGCACGAAAAAGATGAACCTGCCTTTTGGGAAGAGGGAGATATACTAGATACGCTACGTAGTAATTGTACTAGCTAAGTAGGATGCAACATGGGAAAAAAACGGAGAAACCTCCCCATGCATTGCCCCATGCATATTATAATACATGCTCTAGAGATACCGAATGGCTCCACGCGCACGGAACGATGGTGCCGCCGCCGTTCCGTCGGGGCGCCGGCGGACCATGGAGGGCATCCTCGAGGAGGCCGCGGCGTCGTCTGCCTCGGGAGCTTCCGCCCCACCGTCCGACGAGGCCAGGGCCAGCTGCCTTTCCTTCGCCCGGGCCCTGCGCGACCTGGCCCTCTCTGAGGAGCTGTACGGGGGGGACGGTAAGGAAAGTCCGGTGGCGGCTGCCGCTCCGGGCCCGGTGAAGGCGTCCGGAGACGTAGGCGGCGGGGACGACGAGCTGTCGGCGTGGCTGTATGACCTCCTCTCCACCCTGCCCTCCGCCGGCGGGTCCCTCTCGACGCTGGACCTCTGCCTCCTCGTCACTTCCGCGTGCGAGCCTTGCCAGGACGACGGCCAGGTCCAGGCCGCGCTGTTCGACACGCTGGGCGAGGGCGAGCGCGCCATGGAGGTGCTGTTCGACCTGGCCCCCCACTCCTCCGAGATCGGGCGCTCGGTTGACGAGGCATCATTGAGGAGGGTCGCTGTGGCCAGGGGAGATCTGCCCCCGGGGGCCCTGCTGCCGGGCTCGTCGGCCGCGTCAGGAGGCGGCGACCGGGTCGACGTCGAGGCCGAGCGCCTCGCCATCCTGAGACAGGAGGCCGTCGATGCCGCGCAGGAGGCCGCGTTCGCCCAAGCGGCCGTGGCGGCTGCCGGCGGGGGGAGGGGCACCCACTCGGTCGCCAGGGAGAGCGACCGGCAGGCGCAGAAGTGGGCCAAGAAGGCCGCCAAGAGGGCAGCGGTTGCGCGCAGCGCGGCGAGGGAGGCCGGGGCCATCGTCGACGAGGCAGAGCTCGCCCAGTCGGTGCTGGGTGGGCGGGCCGCGCTGGACTCCGAGATGGACTGGGGACAGAGCGCTGCGGGGCTGGACGGCATGTCGCCCTCTGACGTTAGGCAGATGATGATGGGCCTGGCACCCGAGGGAACCAGGGAGTACGCTGAGAAGAAGACGCTGCCCGCTGGCACGGAAAGGGACTACGGCGACGGGTACGAGGTGGTCACAATTCCCGCCCCGAGGCTGGACCCATCGGCCCTGCCCACCCGCATCGAGCTGGCCGACGTCATGCCTGCCTCGCATCGCAAGGCCTTCGCCGGAACGAATAGCCTCAACCCGATGCAGTCCCGCGTCTTCGATGCGGCGTATAATTCGCAGGAGAACATTTTGGTCTGCGCCCCGACTGGAGCTGGGAAGACCAACGTTGCGATGCTGACGGTGGTAGCCCACCTCCGGGACAATGGCATTATCGAAAACGAGAACGACCCGTATGCCGCCTACTCCCACATCGACAATGACCGTCCTGTGGGATCCTCCGCCGGTACGGTGGGAAGAAAGATCATCTACATCGCCCCTATGAAGGCCCTCGCGCAGGAGGTGGTGGAAAAGTTCTCGTCGAAGCTTAAGGCCCTCAAAATTGTTGTGAAGGAGCTTACGGGAGATATGCAGCTGTCCCGCGCCGAGTCTGACAGGGCCGACATCCTCGTGACAACGCCGGAGAAGTGGGACGTCATCACGCGCAAGGGTGGAGATGGTAGCCTGTCCCAGACCTGCGGCCTCTTGATCATCGACGAAGTCCATCTCCTGGCAGACGGTCGTGGCGCCGTCATTGAGAGCATCGTGGCCCGGCTTCATCGCCTGGTGGAATCAAGCCAGAGGCAAGTTCGCATCCTCGGGCTTAGTGCTACGCTTCCAAACTACAAAGATGTTGCGCGCTTCCTCCACGTTCAGGAGAGCAGGGGCCTTTTCTTCTTTGGCCCGGAATATAGGCCCGTTCCGCTTCAGCAGCAATATGTGGGCATAACCGAGATCAAGGACAGGTTCCGAAAAGAGAAGAAGATGAATGAGGTCTGCTATGATATCGTGGCGGACTCCATGCGTCGAGGATATCAGGTCATGGTATTTGTGCATTCCAGGCGAGGAACAGGTGACACGGCCAAGGCCCTGATCGAGATTGCTACGAAAGAAGGCGAACTCGACAGCCTGTTTATAACGCAGGGCAAAGAAGGCCAGGCTGGCGACGCCTACACCCGCTACGCGGACCGGGCTGCCAAGTCTCGAAACGCCGAAACCCGATTCTTGTTCGGAAATGGTATGGGGATCCATCATGCCGGGATGCTACGTAATGATCGAAAACTTACGGAGCAAATGTTCGCTGATGGGGCGATCAAGGTTCTATGCTGTACTGCAACACTCGCATGGGGAGTGAACTTGCCCGCCCACACCGTAGTTGTCAAGGGCACGGAGGTGTACAATCCTGAGAAAGGAGGAAGGGTGGATCTCTCCATCTTAGATGTTATGCAGATTTTTGGCCGCGCTGGCCGTCCTCAATTTGACAGCAGCGGTGAGGCGACACTAATAACGACGCACGACGCCATGGCTAGATATTTGGACAAGCTTGTTCGCGAAGTTCCCATTGAGTCAACCTTCATAAAGCAGCTGGCCGACCATCTCAATGCCGAGATCGTGGCAGGCACAGTAACAACTGTGGAAGAGGCGGTCGAGTGGTTAACGTACACCTACCTGTATACCAGAATGCTTAAGAACCCCCTTTCTTACGGCATTAATGCCGATCAACATGCAGATGATCCTCAACTTAAGGGGCGCTGTCTTGAGCTTGTAAGGGACGCTGCCAAGCTACTTGATGAGCGCAGGATGGCCAGATTTGATCCTGCCTCCGGCAATCTCTCTGTCACTGATCTGGGCAGGGTCGCGTCCCACTTTTACATCCGGGCAGAGTCAGTGGCAACCTTCAATGAGATGCTTGGAAAACTACCTGATCCCACGGACTCCGATTTGATGCACATCATTTGCTGTGCTGAAGAGTTTGAAAATGTCAAGGTCCGTCCCGACGAACTGAGCGAAGTTGACCGGCTCAAGAAGGAGGCGTGCCCCCTTGCTGTGCGGGCACCAGTCGAAGAATTCTCCGGCAAGTGTTGCGTGTTAATGCAGGCTTTCATTTCGGGCACAAAGGTTAATAGCTTTACGCTCATCTCGGACACAAATTACATTGCCTCAAATGCTGGCAGGGTTGCCCGGGCTCTATTCGAAATGTGCCTGAAGCGTGGCCTCGCAGGTGCGGCAGTAAAGCTTTTGAGAATAGCAAAAAGTGTTGATCACCGGTTATGGTGGTTCTTGACTCCCTTGCGGCATTTTGGAAACGAGCTCCCAAGCAATGTTTTCAAGGCACTGGAAGCTCGGAAGGCTGACTACGATTCATACGCAGCAGCACTTTCTCTCCTCGATATGCAGCCTGGAGAAGTTGGACAGCTTTGCCACTGGCATCGTGGTGGAGAGAAGATCAGACGATTTGCCGGAAGTCTGCCCTACCTTGATATGTCGTGTAGCGTTCAGCCTGTCACTCGTGGAATATTGCGCTTCCAAGTTCATTTGAAGCCAAACTTTACATGGAATGGGAGATGGCATGGGGGTGCTGAAGGATTCTGGCTGCTAGTAGAGGACGGTGATAACAATCGCATGTAAGTCGAAAGGCTAATTTCCTGCTAGCTAGGATTCTCCTGCCAGCCTTTCTTGAACATTTACTCTCACCCAAAGAGTTTTGTCATTTCTTACTTTCCATATTTTCAGATATCACCATGAATACATTCTATTCTCTCGAAAGAATCATCCTGAAGCTATGGACCTGGAATTAAGCATTCCCGCCTTTGACCCCCTTCCGCCGCAGTATTTTCTGCGGGCTCTTTCTGATTCGTGGGTGGGATGCGAGATTCTTCTCCCAGTCTCCTTCAAGCACGTGTTACTCCCTCACCGACAGATGCCGTATACGGATCTGATAGATTTGACGCCTCTCCCTACTTCAGCGCTGCATGAACCTAAATTCGAGCAGCTTTATTCTAAGTTCCCTACCTTCAATCCAATCCAAACTCAGCTATTCCATGTTCTATACCATACCGACGCACCCGTCTTGCTCGGAGCTCCAACTGGGAGTGGTAAAACAATTGTCGCCGAGCTTGCATTGCTCCGAATGAAACAAGTTAATCCGAAAGCAAAATGCGTTTATATCGCACCGTTGAAATCGTTGGCAAGGGAGCGCTTGAAGGAATGGAAAACCCGCCTTGGTTCGCCCCCCCTAAATTGGGAGGTCCTTGAGCTTTCTGGTGATACCAGGCACGACTCGAAGGCTCTGAATAGGGCCGACGTCTTGGTCTGTACACCTGAAAAGTGGGACCTGATTACACGTGGATGGCGCGGGAATAGCAATGAATTTACTGAAAGTACATCGAGCATGGGGAAAAAATTCATCAGAGAAATTGCCTTGCTCGTAATCGACGAGATACACCTTCTTGGTGAAGAAAGAGGAGCTGTTCTTGAGGCAATTGTCAGCCGGACGAGATTTATCTCCAAATTCATTGAGAAAGAGAGAGAAAACCCAAGCTCAAATGGTAACTTCGAGGCGACAAGAATCATTGGCCTGTCCACTGCCCTTGCGAATCCCTACGATTTGGCTGACTGGATCGGAATTAATATTGACGGCCATGGCACAGAAGTCAAGCGTGGTCTATATAACTTCCGCCCCAGTGTACGTCCAATACCTATGGAGGTGCATATTCAGGGATTCCCAGGAAGGCATTACTGTCCTCGTATGGCAACTATGAACAAGCCATGCTACGCCGCGATTAAAGAACATTCGCCGACGAAGCCGGTTATTATATTTGTCGCCTCTAGGAGGCAGACGAGGTTGACGGCGCTGGAGCTTATTAGCTATGCTGCAGGTGATGAGAACCCAACAGCTTTCCTCGGTTGCTCTGACGATCATGCCCGAACTCTTTCTCAAACACTAAGTGACTCTTCTCTACAACACACTCTCTCGTTCGGCGTTGGGCTCCACCATGCCGGTCTGACCTCTCATGACCGTGAAACGGTCGAGAAAATGTTCTTGAATGGTGACATTCAGGTACTCGTCGCGACCGCCACACTTGCATGGGGAGTTAATTTGCCGGCGCATTTGGTAATTGTTAAAGGGACTGAGTTTTTCGACGGAAAGACTCACCGTTACGTCGATTATCCGGTAACTGATGTGCTTCAAATGATGGGAAGAGCTGGCCGTCCTCAATTCGACACCCATGGAAAAGCGTGTGTCATGGTGGCGGGTGAGTCGCATACGTCTCACTTCTTTCTCCCGTGCTTATTTTACGTTGCAGCCCAAAATTCTAACATTTATTTATTTTTCGATTGCTTTTACCCTTGTTCCTTTCCCCCGTGTGCCTTTAGAGGGAAAGAAAAATTTCTACAAGAAATTCCTTTACGAACCCTTTCCTGTCGAATCTTGCCTTGGCTTACGCTTGGCGGAAAATATAAATGCTGAGATTGCAATTGGTACCATCAACTCAATCGCCGAAGCCGTCGGCTATCTCAGCTGGACATTTTTCGCCAGGAGGGTTAAGATGAATCCCTCATTTTACGGCGCCAAGTCCGATAACGAGGAAGATATCGAAGATTTTTTCTATCAGACTATTAAAACGACTGCGAAGGAGTTGAGTGCACACGATTGCATCAAACTTGAGGATGATGAAGATAAGATCGGAGATAACTGTTCATTGACGATAACGGCCCTTGGACTTGCTACATCCAACTACTATCTACAGTACCGAAGCCCTAAGCAGATGCGAGAGGGTGGAAGAGAAGCTCGCAACATTATTTCCCGCAGGTTTGAGTCTTGTGAAGCTGCGAAGGGCGAAGATAGCGGTGATACAAAAGTGAATGATTCTTTTTCTGGAGTCGAAGGTCGCCCGTATGAGATTCCTCTTTTGGTTGAAGAAGCTGCGGTAGCGCATATATTGTACGTGATTTGTAAGACGCACGAATTTGATGAGCACCCAGTACGTCACAACGAAGAAGAACACAATGCGGAACTTAGTGAAGAGGTGCCATGGGGACCTACTTCTGATATTCTTATGGGAAAGAAAGGAGGTGGCAGAGGCGGACGTTATCGATATGACCCTAGCGATGAAGATTTGATGGCAGATCCTCACACAAAATGTTTCCTGCTCCTTCAAGCTCATCTGGCATCAGTAAAGCTCCCTGTCACCGATTATATTACTGATACGAGGAGCGTCTTAGACCAGGTTCCTCGTCTCCTCGCTGCAATGCAATATGTAGCGTTAGATGACTCGAAAGCTTCCGGTACCTTCGATCTGATATGTGCTTTTTCAAGAGTACGGCAGATCCTTCAGAAGAAATGTATGGTGACGACCAATCCCCTTGAACAACTTTCCGGTTTTCCCCGCGACGGCGTTCGCAAGCTCAAAAGCAGGGGCTTTGGAAGCCTCAGAGAGCTGCGATTACTCCCAAGCAATGACGCTGAGGAAGCATTAAGTGGGATCTTCGAGCGCAGCAAGAGGAACAAGGCGTCCCTTAGCGCCGCAATGAGGTCCTTGAATGGCATTCCTCTTGCACGGGCTAATAATAGAAAGGTGTATTGCGAAGTGGACAAAGTAAGTGGCAAGTCAACTGGAGTGCTCAAATTCGACTTGATAGTTTCGGGTCGGCACAATGAAGAGAGGAGGAGAGGCGGAAAGCGTAGACTCAACAATGACGACGGGTTGATTGGTTTTACGGCCATCCTCGGCACATCTCAGGGTCGGTTTTTGCTTTCTCACAAATCCATCGGTGGGATTTCTATTCGCGGTCCCAAGGGAAACGTTGAAGTGAAAAGGGCTGTGGAAATGAAGTTTGATTGGAATTATGCAAACGCTCATGGTGGCGCAGATGGCGGGACCACTGTCCTGCGCGTGATATGCGAAAGCGTACGAGGAATGGACTTTGAATTCTTTGTGCCACTAAGGTGACGGCTTTGCCCAATCATGACAAAAGCTTGATGAGAAAAGCTCCATCTGACATGAATATGCGTAATCCAGTTCCTCGATCACCTACGAGCTACGAGCGTACTGTACTTATGTGCCGTTTAACATGGTACAATAGCTGGCTATCTCCCGAGAGTTCTGCCTTCGCGGCCCTCTCGAGGATCAACCTTTAGTCTCCGCTTCCGCAGATCCTGCTCCTGGCTCCCAGCCAATCAAGACTCAGAAGCCAGGCTGCACTTCAACATACCGAATCCCACCACATAATATAACGTAGTAGGAATTCCTACTATCCATAATGAAACGTACCGGCCTTTGGTACTTTTGTACTAGAGTATGTATTTTTTGTATGGATACTCTATTAAAAAATAGTACTACTAGCTAGTAGTAGTAGCTAGTATGACTATTTTGTGTGACGTTTCTTCTGTAGATAGGAGCCGATCGAACCGTTGACATGAATCTGGACGCCGTCCGCCAGAGCAACGTGCGCCGATGCAACCCAAGACTCGAGGGATCGCATCTTATTGCGACATTCTATCAAATTATATTACCATGACACCATAATATATATAATGGGGACGTTAGAAACCAACCATCGCGTTCCATCGAAAACTCTCGATCTGCTGTCACGGCGCGAGACTCGCGGAACCGCCACATCGCGGATCAGCGCCTGTCGAGGCCACTCGGCCCTTCATGGTGGGTTGGAAAGGTTGGCAGCCCCAAGGGTCGAGGAATTGTCCTCGGCTATCGCTTGGAACCCTGCCAGGATGCGAAACATGGTCCTTGCCGTAGGGTCTCAGACTCCAGCGTCAGTCGTGATGACGGGCGATTCTCGCTCTTCCTCAGACGAAGACTTCTCCTCCGACGAAGGGAATATATTTGAGCCTGGGGGGTCAGATTCTGGACACGATCATGACAGCGGTAGGGAAGATCAAATAACGGACGAACCTGAGAAAATGGAAGAAGACGCCGAGAGCATCATGCTGGCACATCGCGTCTTGGCCAATGCTGACGGTTGTGAGGATGCCGCAGAGGAAAGCAAGGAGGATCTTACCGAACGAAGGAGACGGAGGAGGACTTCGTCGGACAATAGCGACAGCAACCAATCTGCAATG
>Ga0315315_10004978_pt1 | contig 12247 bp, 7 predicted proteins | sample M140m3416metaG_FD_203699 | JGI IMG/M metagenome (GOLD analysis project Ga0315315, IMG submission 203699) | Ammonia-oxidizing marine archaeal communities from Monterey Bay, California, United States - M1 40m 3416 | ecosystem: Environmental > Aquatic > Marine > Intertidal zone | place: USA...
ACCTTCATTTCTCGGCTCTTCCAAGATACCACAGCAATCGACAAGATACTAGTGAGATTCAATTTTCTCACTTCGAAGCAAATTGCCTGAGAAAATGTCTAAATCGATGCGCTGTACCCTCCTAACGTTAGCATTACTGTTAATATCTGCTGCGGAGATCGAGGCAAGGAAAAGAGGCCGCCGCAGCCAGAAGGAAGTTGATGTCGAGGAGCGGTACGCCCAAGCCTGGCGTATCGTTCGAAATTGCTTTTTGCTGGCGATCGCGCCTCTAATTGCCGTGTTCATTCACAGCTTAGCCACAGACCCTTCGGTTCCCCATATCGCACGCGCTTTGCTGGAAGAAGTGAAGTCTAGGTTCATGAGCAATATTGGCGATGCCTGTTCTGAAAAAAGGTAATCCCAGCCTCTTCGACGCGTGGAAAGTAGCAGGCACTAACAACGTGCCCACATAAACTTCAACTACCCCAACTACTCAATTGATTTACTAAAGTTAAATCAGTCGGACCCCTCAAACATATTTTATTGGTACAACCACGCTGAGTCCAGGCCAAGGTAAAAGCCGAATTTTTCCGCTTTGGCCAGGGCCGGCTTGCTCAGGCGTTTGCTGGCGGTTGCAGAACCGTCGGCCCCCTCCTCCTCGTACCGCTTCGCGAGTTCGGCATTCTGATCCACCATCCAATCGACTAGGGCCTTGCTGCTCTTGATGGAGTGGCGCTTGAGCACGTCCGCGGCGAAAAGAGCGTCGCGGAGATTGTCGAGGTTCAAATGTGGAGCTCTGCAGCGCGATGACGGCTTGAACATCTCCGGATGTGCCTTCTTCATTGCCCCTGCAGCGCCGTCAATGATTTTGCGGTCCCTGGCTAGGGCCACGCCGGGCATGTCCACGAGCTTCACGGGCTCTGCCTTGTTAATTTCGGTGAAGATGTCGTCAGCGTGCTTGGGCCTGACGCCGTGATCGCGATGAGGAAACACCTCCACCAGGACCCGCTCCAGGTCTAGTGCGAAGGATCCGCCCCCTCCCCGCACGCTGGTGGCGTCTTTGGCCTTCTCCTGCAGAATGGCCATCATGCCGACACGGTGCTGCCCGTCGAGGATAGAAAGCGCACCTTCGGTATCCTCGTGGAGAGAGATAATTCCAGGGAGGCCAATGTCCTGCGTCTTGAGCTTGTCATTGGCCATCACCTTCGCCCTGTCGTGCCGGTACGTCCTCTGCTTCTCCCAGATGGGGACTGCAGTCAGAGATCGGGCCGGCACCACGTGCACGCGCTTGTAACCCAGATCGATTAGCGGCCTGCCGAGGATGGGGTGGTCATTGGCATCTCCGACCGCCCTGTGCGTCTGCTCCTCCCGCTGCTGCCGACTTTGCTCCTCCTCCCGCTTTTCCCGCTGTCGCTCGCTCTCTAGCTCCTTCTGCCACCGGTCGATGCCCCTTCGCCGCTCAGCGAGCGCTAGCTCGTGTTCGATCCGCTCCGTGGCGGCGCGATCCGCCGTGGCCTCGATTGCCTCCCGTTCCCTTTCCCACCTGGCCTCGCTTTGCTCCGATTCTTGCCTCACTGCGGCGGCGACGGCCTCCCCAATACTCCGGCTCGCCTCGTTCCTCGAGGTGATCTTGTCCACAGCATGCAGCGACTCGAGGACGGCATGTCTCTCATCGGCCGACAGAGACGTCGTCAGGGCGGACACGGCGCGGAGGCGGAGGGACGTAAAGTACCCCGCCAGAGATGAATCGTCTTGGAGCTCCGGGGGGGCGCTACTCAGGAAGCGGAATGGTTGAAGCGACTTTTGGCGGACCTCCGCGACGGTCTCTCGTGACGCCCCGCGGGCAATTGGCGCGACGGTTCGGGCGGCCGCTGCGGCCGTCGCCATCATGGTGCAGACGTTTCCTCGTTGGAAGATATGGCAAGGCCACTAGTAATGAGCGGAGAGCGAGTTTTGAATATATACTACTGTACTACTGTATATTGAATACTCAAATATAATGGCATAATTTAATTTATTTCTATTACTACTACGAGCTCGTAGAGTACATATAAATTATTCATACTCTCTCGTATTAAATACGAGAGTATCATAATATTCTGTGCATTACGCTCGTACTACTATGCATACTAATACTCTAGTAGTAGTATTACTATGCATAGTAGTATTCTGTATGCATACAATCAAGGTACCATCGTAAATTCCAAGTATTTATGTGCATGTACATCATCCAGTCTAGCTAGAGCGGAATGGGGGAGGGGGGGCGTGCCTTCCCCGCTTCAGTTACCTTGGCAAGCTCTGATATCTGCTTGACCTCGGCGGTCACCCGCAGGGCAAGGTCCTTTACCGGAATGCCAATGTCGTAGGACTGGAAGTCCTCGTCATCGCCCGAAAATGGCTGCTCGATCAGGTGACCAATCTCCTCAATCCCGAAGAGGCACCAGCACACGACCGCCACGAGGGGTAGGGTGAGCCATCCTTTGATCCCAACAAGGGGGAAGGGGAGGGTGCCGCACCACAGGGTGAGGAACCGGGATGTGTGGCGGGAGTAGCTCCACGGGACGGGGGTTCGGACGATCTTCTCGCATTGCGAGAGGGCGCCCACCAGGTTCCCGATCCCGTGCGACACCTCGGTAAGGTGCATCGCCTCGACCAGGTTGGAGGCCGAAGTTGCCGACTCAGCCGCGGCCCTGTGGGCGGTCTTCTGCATCTCAAGGCAGAGCCGGGTGGCGGGAACGAGGGACAGGTCATTGGCGTCCGGCAGCAGCTTCTTCACCCGGTCGGACAGGGGGGACGAACCGCCGAGGCACGAGTAGACGAGGGCGTCGGGGAAGCCCAGCAGCTGTTCGAGGAGGCGGGCCCCGCTTTTGGGCGAGTGCGGTATGACGTGCGCGACGATGGTAAGAGAGAGGTCGTGGAGCGTTGAGCGAACCTCGGACAGGACCGTCCGCGCCTCCCAGAACCTAGAGTACGCACTGTTCGTGCGGAACACCATGAGCAGCCCCAGAAAGCCGGCGAGCAGGGTGTGGCCGGTGATCGGGACGTCGATCGGCTTCAGGTACATGTGGGACAGGATTACCCCCAGGGTGATCAGCATGTTGGTCATGAGATGGAACCGGATCCGCTTCAGGACAAACGAGCGCGGGATGCTCAGGAAGTTCCTGAACCAGTCGTCGGATTGGTATCGCAGTCCGTTTTCCACCTGCGGCCGTCGGGCCGACGGGACCAGGCGGGTCGGGTCGAGCACCGAGAACCACATCGCGTCGGAAGACGACATGGGGAGGGCTGTCCCGAGACGGAGGGCGGTCGCACCCCGACCCACACCGCGGTAGGAATGCGGTGAGATCGGCACGGAGGGCGCGAAGGAGAGCGCGAATCCCCCGCAACTTATCCAAAGCAGCAGCGCTCCGCGGGCCGCCGAAGCGGCTCTGGGGGCTGTCATCTTCAGTCGTGGGCGGAGGAGAAAGGCGGGGGATCCTGGGTGCCTTCCGCCTGGTCGTCGAGGAGGGATCGGGGACGAACCGATGCACAAATGGGTTGGAAAAGTTTAGAATATTATATTGTAAGGCAATTCCTCCCTTCCCCCCCCCCCACACGCGCCGTTCCGTGCCGGAGTTTTTAGAGAAAAATTGACTCTGATGTTCTCGTAAAATGTTTTTCCATGCGTGTAAACTTTGCCGGTCACATGACGCATAAATACATACGCTATATTAGCTGTATATGTATGTATGTTGTATACTTAGCACATCATACATACATACTAGCTACACGTGTAGTATGCGATGCTATGCATAATATTATATATAAAGTAAGTAATAGAGTATCCATACTTATTATGCATACTACCCTCGTACAAGCCTCAATTCCTCAAAGGGGGTCTTGTTGTCCTCGCTAGCTTGCTGAATGAATCAGGTTGGGGGCGGTTTTCAAATTAATGAGACGTACGTAGTTCATGCCATGTCTGCGCCATGGTTATGTTGAGTATTTAAAAGCAAGCCCGTTTCCCGCCTTGCATACCTTGCAAGATACACATACATACATGATGTACTCTATGCATAGTATGTAGGATCGATCTTTGCTGCATTGGACATGAATGTACTAGCTAGTAGCTAGTATGTACTACGAGAATAGTATCTATACACTTCCTTGCTAGTAGAAAGATCTACTAGCTAGAAGCACGCATGACGACGACGGACCAGAGCGACCCTCCCCCTTTCATCTTTTCCTCCGAGACGTCGTCTCGTCGTGTCTTCCGGCGCGTCCCGTCTCAGTCGCCCTCGCCCCTTACCACCGCCGGTCACCAGCGAAGGATGGCGAGCGCCTACTCGGGACAAGCGGCCCTTTTGGGGCTCCCCGCAGCGCCCCCGGCCGGTGTGGACGTCGGCGCCGGTCCGGGCGGCAACGTCGCCGCAGGCGTGACCCTCGACAGCTACGTCCCCCCCCACTGCCTGTGGTCCTCCAACAGGGGGGGGAAGACATCCACCGGTGGCGAAGGCATTGTCGTCTACAAGGTCTCATCGGTAAGTCGATGCGTCGATGGCGGACGTGCGCGCGACGGATCAGGCTCAGCTTTTGTACCTTTCTTCGTTCACAATATACATGCATGCATGTTTTCTGCCCTTCTCACCCCGCCGTCATCCACCCGCTTCGCCGCATTCGTCCTCAGAACGGCAAGATTCAGTGCCGTCGGCTAGCCATCGCCGCAGACAACCGCACCATCCTGATCTCCTCGACGAAGCTCCAGTCGCGCTTCAAGTCGGTCAAGAGGCTCCTCAAAACCAAGCCCGCCAAAACGCCGTCCGCCGACCTGGACATGGGAGGCGCGGCCGTGCGCAGGATCGACATCAGCCTCGTCGACAGCGTCCAGAGGGGCAAGCTCACCGAAAGATTCCGCCTGGCCAGAAACCTCGAGAGTCCCATGTCCGACGCCACCACCGAGGGAGGGCCCGACGACGCCTCCAGCGCCGCGGCCGAGGCCTACTACACCCACGCCCAGTCACTGAGCCTCCTCTATAGCCCCCCCTCGTCCTCTCCGGGCGACCCGCTCGACAGCCTCGACCTCATCGTCCCGTCCAAGGACGACTACAACGCCCTCTCGGCGGCGCTAGGGAAGCTCGTCGGCCTCTACCGCCGCTACAGGGCGGCCGCGCCTCGCGACCTGCTCTACCTCCAGCACCACTGGATCGTTCTGGGCAAGTCGCTGGACAGGCCCGTCAGCGCGACCGACTGGGCCGCCATGTGCGCGGGGGGCATGGGCGTACCCCTTCCCAGGGAGGCAGTGCTGGCACTGTACGAGAATTACTGCGATGACCTGGGTGTCTGGCCCGAGGGCGGCCTCATGGTGGGGCCCCAGCTTCAGGGCTTGCTCCAGGCGGTGCGGGCCGAGGTGGTTGCGCCGTTGGGAAGCAAGGCCGATCCGAGGCTGGAAGTGTGGGAGAAGGTTCTTTCGTCTGGATGCGGGAAGGAGAACGGAGGTCCCGAGAACAGCGGCGGACCCGACGGCGAGGAGGTCATGACCGCGGACAAGTTCCTTTGGTTCCTGCAGGACAGCCAGAACGAGACAGACGTCAGCATCAGCCATGTAAACGAGCTGTTCGCGCGGTTGAATGCCGGAAGTCACTTCAAGCAGGGGTGTGTGGAGGTATCCAGGTCTGGATCGACCGCCACCGACGAGACTAGCAGCCGAGCGGCGTCTCGAGTCGATCAGACCATCACGCAGGAAATGTTTACGGGCTTCCTAGCCTCGGACGCCAATGATGTCTTCCAGCCCAAGGCGGGCGCCCTAGATGAGGCGTCCATGTCCCAGCCTCTCAGTCATTACTGGATCAATACGAACCACAAAGCCTATAGGGGACAGGTTGGAGCTCAGTCATACGTTGCAGCACTCCACCGAGGGTGCCGTTGCCTTGAGCTTGACGTATGGGATGGAGGGGGGAAGCTTTCGAATTCGGCCGTCGTGCGCGCTGGAAAGACGGCTTCGGACTCCGATCTTCCGTTTCAAGATTTACTGGAGGCAGTGAAAGCATTCCTAAGTGTCGTGCCAGACTCATATCCCATCATTCTTTGCCTTGAGAATAACTGCTCGATTCCGGTGCAGAGGAAGATGCTCCTTCAGCTCAATGAAAAGCTAGGTGGGAAGGGCAATATGCTTTACAGTCCTCCCAGCTCCCTTGAAGGTCTGGAAGCCCTTCCCAGTCCGGAGGCGCTGCGGGGGAAGGTTGTCCTCAAATCGAAGCGCCCTAATCACGACGGTGGCAGCACCACTGTCGTCAACGACGATTTCGATGATTTTGTCGATCACGGACTCGGGGAAAAGCCCATCCAGTCTCAGGATGAAACTGGATGCGAGGGTGTGATCGTTGGTTTCAACCAGCTCGGACCGTTGCTCTCCAATGAATGCAATATCATTGGAGAGTATTCTCCGCAAACACTATTCGATGTCGCCAATGAGAAGGCCATTGAAGCCAAAGGGGAGGCCAGCAGGGCTAAAATGAAGTTGCTCGATCTAGATCCCCGGGTTCGTCGTGCCGAGAAATTAGCTGGTGCCCTCTCCGCCAGCATTGGCGCTTCCCGCACCGATTTGGAGAAGGATAGGAAGGCGAGGCTAGCTGATATGCCATCGGCTGTTGGGTCTTCTCGCTCTTTAATGCTTGGCTCGTCTGATTTGGGCTTGGTGGGTGAGGAAGCATCCACATTCGACGAAGATCCTGAAAAGTGGATGGTGACTCTAACGGTCCCCACTCGGGACGTAAAAGTTCAGCAGAACACTCGAAGCATAGATAACGGATCTACAACAATTCCTGGACCTAATAACGGAGAGAACGATGGCGGCGGTGTTGAGATCCAAGATTTCTTTCACGCGTCTGTTGCTCAAGCAGAGTCATTTTCTTGCCACGCGTTTGACAAAAATACAGAGGCCGCGAACGCCACGGATTTAGCCAAGAAGGTCTACGAGGAGAAGTCGGTGGCGTTAGAAGAGGCCGAGCTCCTACTTTACGAGAGGAGGAGAGAAAATCGTGAGCGTACAATGGCTGCCGAGCGAGCAGAGCAAGAGTCACGGGTACACCGCGAGCATGCCGAGACGGCGAAGCAACGAGTCAAGACCGTGCAGAGTCTTTTAAACAATTGCGCGTCGCAGGCCAAGTCTGCTGAGACCGTCGCTCTAACTGCGCAGACAGAAGCTGACATTAGCAGGCAGAGAGCCGAAGATGCAGTAAAGCGGGCCGAGCGGGCTCACTCTACGGCAAAGCGCGATAAGGCCAGCGCTGATACCGAAACGAAGAAGGAAGAAGACCTTGGCAAGGAAGCGATGGAATACAAGTCAAAGTATGAAGAGGCTTCCAAAAATTACAAACAGGCGAGGGTATTGTTGGAATCTGCCACTGCTAGGCTGGGAGAAATCGAGAAGGAGATCGAGAAGATCGAAGGCGGCCCTGTTTTCGGTAGCGAATATGCTGCAGCGAAGAAGGACCTTCCAGACGACGAAGACTTTATTGGCGAACCCGGATCGGTCCTATCCAAGCATAAAGAAAAAATGAAAGAGATGAAAGTATATATGAAGAAGGTCAAGGATGCTTCCTCTGCCAAGTCGACCGAAGATAAGATGCGCAAAGATGCTAGGAAATCACTTGAAGATATCCAAGGGAAAGTCAAGCTACAGGCTCGAATCGCTGCTGCTGCAAGGAGACAGGCGGATCATAGTACAAGTCTGGCAGAACAGTTGGCTGAATACGCAGAGGAGGAGCGCGAGGCTGCAAAAATGCGAAAGATCGCGTTGGGAAAGGCGACGGCTTGCGTCGAGAAAAGTACATCCCATGGGTCAAGTGTCGAATCACAGCTTCTTGAAGCAGAGCGCGCCGCGTCAGAAGCACTGAAACTTGCAGAAGCATGCCGTGTAAGAGCGGATGAAAAGGCAAAGATGACCGAAGCAATTGAGGACACGACAGAACTTGGGTCTCGCATTATATCTTGCAAAGTTGAAAAGGAGGAGGCGGCCATAACACTTGAAGCAGCACGGGTTCTTCAAGAAGAGGCCGAAAGCGAAGCTTTGGAAGCTAAGCGCCGACTTGTGACGGATATGGAGCTTTTCGACAAGGCGAAGAAGGATAGCGTTGAGGCATTCAATCGCGAAAAGGGTGATGTTCTGCTTTGGAATAGAGCGCTGGTGGCGTATCACAATGCCGTAGAGTTAAAGGAGGAAATAGAGAGGGCGGAGAGCACTGCTACTGACCTAATTGCATTTGAAAAGGAAACAGCTGCTGCATTAAGACATGCCAAGGACTATAGGGATAGCAAAGTGTGCATCCGAAAGATATATATTCCTTTTGAGCAAGCTACACTTCTTCATGGCCAAAAGTTCAAGAATTGGGAGAAGAGCCTAACTCTGCCGTACTGGCATGTGCATAATTTTTCAGAGGCTGCAATGATGGACATAATGTCTTGGGGCGAGTCTGAGCTCAATCAATGGAGAGAATTTAACAAGACGAGGATCACAAGGGTGTTTTCATCCGGGGACTCGGAGATTCCCTTCGATCCTCTTCTGCCCTGGGCGCTTGGTTGCCAGATGGTATCATTGAAAAATGTGCGCGGAAACACATCACTTCTTGTCAACGATGGCCGTTTCCGCGAGAATGGATCTTGTGGGTACGTTCTCAAGCCAGATCACCGCAATAGGGATAGATCACCGGACGTTTTGGACGATTCGTGTCCTGAAGATGAGATTGCGACTTCTGACTTTTCCAGAGAGTTCAATGTTGAGATACTAAGCGGCTGCAATCTTCCTAAGCCTCAAAGCATTTCCAAGGGCGATGCCAACATTTACGTACGAATGAGCCTTTTCGATGGAAATAAGGAGGGCAAGAAGCAGACGTACGAAACAAAGTCAATATATTGCAACTTCATTAATCCTGTGTGGAATGAGACTGATGGATCCAAGTTTATTGTTTCCAAGTCGAGCATGGCAGTTTTGCTGGTGACTGTGTGGAGCTCGTCAAGTAACGGCGTCGATGACGTCCTTATTGCATCTTCATCTGTGCCGATTTCCTGCTCAAGGGACGGTTATCGTAGTATTCAGCTCTTTGACGAAGAAAATTCACGCCGGGGTGCCTACGGATTTGCATCTTTGCTTGTGCGTATCCGGAGCAGATACATTCTCAAGGGCTAAGTTTCGATACCTTTTAAGTTAGCTCTCTAGATTTGACTCATTTTCGCCACATTACTTTTTGGTTTGGTTGTCTTGATGGTTTTTATTTAAAAAAACATATACTAGTCTAAGTCATAATGTCATTTAATCCGCGAAAAACAAAAAACTTGTATCATTCGGCCCAGTCTAGGCTCTTGGTAACGGCCTTGTTCCAACCTTTCCAATACTTCTCCACGATCTCTTTTGGCATCGAAGGAGTCCATGTTTTATCAATTGCCCACATTTTGGTGATGGCTTCGGTATCTTCCCAAACACCGGTAGCGAGGCCGGCCGCGAAGGCAGCGCCCATAGCGGTTGTTTCTGCTACTTTAGGTCGAACAACCTTAGTGCCAAGAATGTTAGACTGAAAATCCATTAGGAGCTCATTCATTGTCATTCCTCCATCGACCTTAAGCGTAGTGAGGCCAATTCCCGACGAAGCGTCCTTATTCATCGCATCCAAAAGAGCTCTTGCCTGAAACGCCGACGCTTCAAGTGCAGCTCTGCAAATATGACCTTTATGGTGACCTGCAGTCATGCCGACAATGCATCCCCTGGCGTCCGAACGCCAGTACGGTGCAAACAGGCCTGCAAAGGCTGGAACAAAATAGAGGCCTTCGTTATCTGGGACAGATTCGGCCAGTTCCGCGGACTCTACAGCCGATTCGATAATGCACAGCTTGTCGCGAAGCCACTGAATGACGGATCCAGCGTGCGAGACGGAACCCTCAAGCGCATACACAACTTCGGCGTCGGGGCCCAGCTGATATGCTGGGGTCGTCAGAAGGCCATTTGTCGACGGAACACAAGCAGTCCCTGTGTTCATCATGAGAAAAAGACCTGTGCCATAAGTGCACTTTGCCTCTCCTGGATGAACTGCGGCCTGGCCGAAGAGCGCCGCCTGTTGATCACCAAGAATCCCTGAGATAGGCACTCCGTGTAAGGCTGAGCTATGGTTTGGGCGACAAGTGCAAAATACTTCACTTGAGCTCTTGATCTCTGGAAGGGCAGTCGTGGTTGGAAAGCTAACAATATCGCCAAAGAAGGCATTAATAAGAGTTTCATCCCAATCGCTTGTTCTGAGATCCATTAGTAGGGTTCTGGATGCATTCGTCACATCTGTGACGTAGGTGGCATCATCCTTGCCTCCAGTAAGCTGGTAGATTAGCCATGTATCGACCGTGCCGAAACGAACGTTGTCTCGCTCGTTGCTCTCCTTGGATAAGTCCTGAAGTAGCTCAGGAACATTCTCAAGAAGCCACCTCATCTTGGTCGCCGAGAAGTACGTCGAGAGGGGAAGACCAGTGATATCGCGGAAACGGTCGATGCCAAGGCCATCCGGTGCGTCTGATGCCATCTTAGAGGCTATATTGGCAGTCCTCAGGTCATCCCAGACGATTGCGTTGTAATAAGGCAAACCGGTTTTGGCGTTCCAAACAATTGTGGTCTCCCTCATGTTGGTAATTCCAATCCCTTTAATCTTTCCCTCGATAAAGAGGCTGGGAGCTGAGTCGGCGAGTGCTTCTATGCAGCTGAAGGTCTGCGACGAAATATCGAAAGGATTATGTTCGTGCCATCCTTCAGCTGGATTTGGGAAGAGCTGCTCGAATTCCGCCTGGGCCGATCCTAACATGTCTCCATTGGCGTTAAAAACAATCAATCGGGTAGAAGAGGTTCCCACATCAATCGCGGCAACCAAGTCATCACTATTATCAGCAATGACATGTTTGGGGAACTTCACCGTGGGCTTGGGTGGTGTATACGACGACTCGCCCATGGCTGTTGACAGTTGAGGTATCTTTTCACCCCGACGAGTGGAAACAGATCTTTTTTGGGTTCTGTGGCTTTTACGAGCTCGTACAGTAGTTAAAATAAAAAATAATGCATGTCGTAGTCCCTACCAAGAGCTACTACGAGTATTAGAGTAGTATGCATACTCTAGAGTACTAGTCTAGTAGGTGTTTTACGGTAACCCTAATAATTAGTATTAGAGTGAATTTTTTCTTTAGTACCCTCGCTGGAATGACAGGGTACCCCCCCCGCTAGAGTGACAACCCCTAAAACTACCACCGCTAGAGTGAATTCCTGAAATATTTACTACTAGTAGTACTTAGTAATATGCATAAGCTTTTCATTTTCCTGTCGTATTTTATTAGTGATAACTAAATCCGAAATTGTTAGCATTATGCATACTAGCTAGTACTACGTATACTACAATTATGCATACTGTAGAATTACCTGAAAGGAGACTTGCCACTGTTGTATTCTACTACGAGCTCGTAGTGCTATGCATAAGTAATCCGACATTTTTAGCATTACTCCTACTCTAGTAGTACTCTAAAAGTAGTACTACGAGTCGTACTATTCACCACGCACCTGACCACCGGCCGTGGGCCTCAAGAGCCGAAGGCCGTCAATCTTGAGTCCTGACTCGAATTCATTATATTAAAAAAATTGCCCCACACGATCCCTAACTATTATGAACAGCAGCGAAAACAGAGGGCAGGGGGAAAGGGGAAGTGGTGGGAGAGGCCGAGGCGGGGGCCGAGGAGGGGGGCGAGGGCGGGGACGAGGAGGAGGTAGAGGGGGGGGTCGAGGCGGTGGTGGGCCCAAGAAGGAAGCCATACTGGAACTGGCTAAGCTCGTCGACGGTATCGTCCGTGTCAAGTGCCTTGGAGGTCGCGAGCTGAAAGGTACTCTCCGAGGTTACGATGAGCTTGTAAACCTCGTCCTGGACGAATGCGAGGAGTTTATGAGAGGTGCGTTCAGGTATTGGTGGTTGTCTGTGTGATTGCGTTATATCCATATAGACTTTTCCGAAGGACTATGCCTTTCCCCTAACGCATCAAAATTGCTATCGCCCTTGACGTTCCCCCCTCACAGACAAAGAGGACCCAAATAAAGTGACAGATAAGACGCGTAAGCTTGGGTTAATTGTTGTGAGAGGTACACAAGTAAGCTTGGTGTCTCCCGAGGATGGACTGGAAGAGATTGCGAATCCATTCATTGGAGACACTGAAGACGAATGATGACCAAGCAGCATTCTGCAGCTTTTGGGGTGGCTGTAGTGTAAAAATAAACGTCAGT
>Ga0315315_10004979_pt1 | contig 12246 bp, 8 predicted proteins | sample M140m3416metaG_FD_203699 | JGI IMG/M metagenome (GOLD analysis project Ga0315315, IMG submission 203699) | Ammonia-oxidizing marine archaeal communities from Monterey Bay, California, United States - M1 40m 3416 | ecosystem: Environmental > Aquatic > Marine > Intertidal zone | place: USA...
TGTAGATGAAATAGAGTCAAAAAGAACCATTCTTCATATTTTCAATTCAAAATTTTTTTTGGATAAAAAAAAAATTGAAAATTTACCTATTGGATTATTTGGCGATTTTTATTCACATGAACTATCTTTTTCTTTAATAAATATTAATGATCATAAAAATTTGAAGAATATATTTGATGAATGCAATTTAAAAATTAAAAAAATTTTACTTAAAAGTTTTTTAAAGGGTGCATTTATAAGCGATAAGCATAATGGAAGTGAAACTTTCTTTCATGTTGAAATTAATAGCAAAAATTCATCAATTTTTTACTTTGAAAACAACTCATTAAAGTACAAACAAGATTTTAAGTTTGGTGTTGATATTATTATAAATGATATTTCAAAAATAACATCTTTAAAAGAAAGCACAATTAGGCTGATTTTAGAAAAAATTGAACTTAGTGAAAATATACCAGAAAACGAATTAATCGAAAAAGAATATTTTGAAGAAAATAACTATATAAAAATTAAAAAAAAATTAATATATCAAATTGCTTTGGCTAGAGCCCAAGAAATATCAGAATTAATAATACATAAAAATATTAATTTTAAATATTATAGTAAATCTGTAAAGATAGTATTTTTGGAAATTATTAGCAAAAATATATCTTTCAACTTAAAACAAATTTTAAAAACTTGTCTTTGTTCTAATGACAAATTTGATATTAGATCTTTAGATTCTTTATCAAGTGAAGAAATGTTAGAGACATTAAATAAGATTGTCCATTTTGGTTGGAAGAAAGAGGCAATTCCAATTACAAAAGCAAAAAAGTCTATTATTACAAGGTTTTTTGATACTATATTTGGTTGATAGTGTTATTTTTAGAAACATTAGTTGTTTTAAGATTAAATAATAAGTTCTTTATAAGACGTAAGCATGCAAAATGAATTTCAAAGAACTATTTCTAAACCAATAACATTTAGTGGTGTGGGACTTCATTCTGGTGAAATTTCAAAAATTACAATATTTCCTGCAAAAGATAATGACGGAATTTTCTTCAAAAGGATTGATTTGAAGGAAAATAATTTAATTGAGGCAAATTATAGAAACGTTTCTTCAGCTAAGCTTTGCACGACATTAGAGAATAGTCATGGAATTAAAGTTTCAACCGTTGAGCATTTGTTGGCAGCATTTTACATAGCTGGGATAGATAATGCTTTAGTAGAAATAGATCGTGAAGAAATACCAATTATGGACGGATCAGCAAAAAACTTTTTAGATGTTTTCAAAGATATAGAAATAAACTATTTAACTGCTAAAAGAAAATATCTTAAAGTAACCAATAAGATAGAGCTAAAAGATGGGAAAAAAACAATTTCAATTGAACCAAATCAATCCTCTTTTGAAGTTGATTTTCAATTAGATTATGAAAATAAGATCATAGGCAATCAGAGAAATAATATTAATTTTCTTACAGATGAATTAAACGATGTATCGAACTCAAGAACATTTTGTTTATATCAAGATATTGAAAAAATTAAAAAAGCTGGATTAGCTAAAGGCGGATCGCTAGATAATGCTGTTGTGGTAGACAATGACAAAGTTTTAAATGAAGGTGGTTTACGCAACGAAAAAGAATTCGTAAATCACAAAATCTTAGATTTAGCTGGTGATTTTCTTTTATCAGGTTACAGAATATTAGGAAAAGTAATTTGTTACCAAGGAGGTCATGAATTATCAAATATGTTTTTAAGAAAACTTATGAAATCAAAAGAATTTTATAAAGTTACTCAGATTAAAGAAAATAAAAATACATTTGATAATAAAAAGAATATAGAATTAAATAGTCATCACAAAATGGCTATAAATGCATAATCCTTTAATCTAATTTCCTAGTACAAATTATAAATCAATCTGTTATTACTATATTGATGTTTTCAAGAATAATTTCAATACTAGGAATAATTATATTTTTATCGTCTTGTGCAAAAGAAAAAATCATTTATGAGCCGTCAAAAAAAGTAGATCCATTCTTACTCTATAATGAAGCATATGAATCTTTTGATAAAAATGATTTTTTTTACGCTAGCAAAAAATTTTCAGAAGCTGAGTTAAATTTCCAAGAACCTATCTTAGCCGCAAAGGCAGCAATCATGTCTTCATTTTCTCTTTACAGTATAAATTTTTACGATGAAGCACTAGAAAGTTTAAATAGATTTTTTATAAATTATCCAGCAGATAAAAACGTAATGTATGCTCATTATTTAAGTGCAATTATACATTTTGAACAAATAGAGGATGAAAAGCACGATTTAGAACCTTTAATTAACGCACAAAAAAAAATAAATTTTTTTTTAGATAAATATCCAAATAGCGATTATGCAATAGATTTGGATTTTAAAAAAGATTTAGTGATTAATCAATTTGCTGCAAAAGAACTTTATATAGCAAAATATTATATAGAAGTTCAAAAATGGATTCCGGCAATTAATAGATTAAAACTAATATTAGAAAAATACGAAAAAACAGTTTTTGTTGAAGAAGCTTTGCATAGATTAGTAGAAATTCACTATCACTTAGGTTTAGAGGAAGAAGCAAAGAAATATGCTAGTTTATTGGGTTATAATTATAATTCTAGTGAATGGTTTAAACAGTCTTATAAAATAATTAATAAAGATTACAAAATTCCAAAGATTTCTAAAACTAAGAAAAACAAAAATATACTTAAAAAAATTATAGAAAAAATTAAAATTAAGAAATGAAAAAAAGTGAGATTATAAAAAAATATAAAAAAAATATTAAAAATTTAAGATTACATAATAATTTATATTTTAATGAAGATAACCCAAAAATTACTGACGCAGAATACGATAAGATTAAACTAGAAACCTTAGAACTCGAAAAAAATTATAATTATTTAAAAAAATTAAATTTACTTAAAGATCAAGTAGGATCCCCACCAACAAACAAATTCAAAAAAATTAATCATTTAAAACCTATGCTTTCTTTATCTAATGCATTTGATAAAAATGATATGGAAGATTTTATAAAAAAAATTAATAATTTTTTAAATGTAAGAAATACTAAGCTAGAATTTTTTTCAGAACCAAAAATTGACGGAATTTCTACAAGTTTAATTTACGAAAAAGGTGTTTTAACTCGAGGTCTCTCAAGAGGTGATGGTGTTGTAGGTGAAGATATTTTACAAAATATAAAGACTATCAAATCAATTCCTAAGAAAATTGAGGGAAATGATCTTCCAAGATTACTTGAGGTTAGATGTGAAATCTTCATAGGAAAAAAAAATTTTTTAAAAATTAAAGATAAATTTGCTAACCCAAGAAATGCTGCTGGTGGATCATTAAGACAAAAAAATCCAAATGATACAGCCAAAATACCTCTAGAATATTTTGCCTATGGTTTTGGAGCAATTGAGCCAATGGTATTTAAAACGCAGTCAGAATTTTTACAAAAATTATCTAAATGGAATTTTTCAATTAACCCATTAGTAAAAATTACTGATGGTATCGATGAAATTGAAAAGCAACATAATATAATAGACCAAAAAAGATCTTCCCTGGATTATGATATAGACGGAATAGTTTATAAAGTGAATGATTTAAATTTGCAAAAAAGATTAGGTAATACATCTAACTCACCAAGATGGGCAATAGCTTACAAATTCTCTGCAGAAAAAGCCGTTACGAAAATAAAAGATATAATTATTCAAGTAGGAAGAACGGGTGCAATTACGCCTGTAGCAAAAGTTGAGCCAGTTACTGTAGGAGGCGTAGTTGTTTCTAATGCAACCTTGCATAACGAAGAGGAAATTGAAAGAAAAGACATTCAGATTGGAGATACTATTATAATTCAGAGAGCAGGCGATGTTATTCCGCAAGTTGTTTCTGTTGATAAAACTAAAAGAGATAAAAATAGCAAAAAATTCCTTTTTCCTAATAAATGTTTATGTGGAGCTCAGACTAAAAAAGAGTTTAGCAAAAGCACTAAAAAACTTGATGCAGTAAGAAGATGTATAAAAGGATACGATTGTGATTATATTGCTAGAGAAAAACTAAAACACATAGTTTCTAAAGAAGCTCTTAACATAGAGGGGCTTGGAAAAAAAGTAGTTGATCAATTTTGGGATTTAAAATTAATTAAAGAACCATCGAATATTTTTAAATTAGATTATAGTAAAATAATAAAACTAGAAGGCTGGGGAGATTTATCCATTAATAATTTAAAAAAATCAATTAAGCAATCTAGAAAAATTAGTTTAGACAAATTCATTTTTTCGGTTGGGATAAGACATATTGGTCAAGAAAATGCAAAAATTCTTGCTGGTTTCTTTTATTCAATAAAAGAATTCAGCAAATTCATAAATTCTAATAGAAAAGACCAAATCCTAAGAAATCTATTAGACCTTGATGGAATTGGAGGTACGCAGATAGAGTCGATGAAGAATTTTTTTTCAAATAACACTAATCTTAAAATAACCAGCAACCTTATTGATGAATTAGATATTAGTGATTATAAGATTAATACTGATAGCGGAGTATTTTCTAATAAAAAACTCATGTTTACAGGTGCATTTGAAGAAATGAGTAGATCTGAAGCTAAATCTATAGCTGAACAAAACGGGGGAAAAGTATTAGGATCTGTATCAAAAAAGTTAGATTATTTAGTTGTAGGAAACTCAAAACCAACAAAAAGAAAAATTGACCAAGCCAAAGTTTTAAATATTAAAATAATGACAGAAAAAGAATGGAAGCAAATTTTAGATAGTTGAGCAAGCTTTTTTGAGCTCATGTAATTCATTCTTAATCATAAAACTTTTTAGATTTTTGTATACATTTTTATGATAATGATTTACCCACTTTTTTTCTTCTGAACTAAGTAAATTTTTGCTTATTAAATTTTTGTCAATGGGCACCATTGTCAGATTTTCAAAAAATTTTTTTTGTTTATTTTTTTTCACATAAATGAGATTTTCAATTCTAATTCCAAATTTATTTTTTTCGTAATATCCAGGTTCATTTGAAACAACCATTCCTTCTTGGAATTTTATCTTATTATTTTTTGAAATTGCGTGTGGACCCTCATGAACATTGAGAAAATATCCAACTCCGTGCCCAGTTCCATGAGCATAATCTAAACCAACTTGCTTCAAATATTTTCTTGCTCGAATGTCTATTTGAGATCCAGTAGTATTTTTTTTTAGATTATAACTTGCAACTGCTATATGTCCTTTTAAAACTCTTGTAAAAATATTTTTAATTCTTTTATTTGAGTTTTTTAGAGAAATTGTTCTCGTTACATCTGTTGTCCCAAATTCATATTGTCCACCAGAGTCAACAAGATAAATATCTCCTTTTTTAATTTTTCTGTCAGTTTGTTTCGTGGGTTTGTAATGAATGATTGCACCATTTGGTCCAGAGCCCGAAATAGTCGGAAAGCTTAAAAATTTAAATTTCTTATTATATTTTCTAAGATTATATAATTTTTGTGAAGCACTAATTTCAGTAATTTTTTTTCTTTCATAATTCTTTTTAAGCCAAAATAAAAATTTGGTTAGAGCTACTCCATCATATTTGTGAGCCTTCTTAATATTTTTGATTTCCATTTTATTCTTTATAGATTTTAAATAATAAATTGGATCATGGTAATTAATCACTTTATTATTTTTTGAAATAATATTTTCAAAATAAAAAGAACAAGTAGTTTTATCCAAGATGAATTTTTTTTTATGAATCTTTGATAAAAATTTATCTGTAAATTCTTTTTGAATAAATTCAATTTTATTAAATTCTTTTTTAAATGAGGATGATATATTTTTTAAATTACAAAAAAATTTTATTTTTTTGTTTTGTCCAACTAATGCATGACTATAGGGAATAGGAGTGTATTCCGTATCTCGACCTCTTATATTAAACAACCATGCATTATTTTCGCTTGCAGTGATGAATAAATAATCAGCTTTCTTTTTTTTTAAATAAGATACAATTTTATTTATTTTTGATTGATATCTTTGTCCTACAAATTGATCTGGTAATTTATAATATTTATTTTGATTTAACTTAATTTTTCTTTTCCAAATTTCGTCAATTAAATTATTATTTAAAGGTTTTAATCTGAAATTTTTTTTTCCAAAAAATATCTTTAATACATTTTTAGTAAATAGCTTTGGATCAAATCCAATCAATAATTTTCTATTTTTAAGAATATCGCTTGGTTTATAAGGTAATGTAATTATTTTAAAAATTTTACCGCTTTGATTATTAGCTTGAAGAGTATATCTACCGTCAACGAACAAATAATTTTTATTATTTAATATTAATGAAAATCCAAATGATCCTGAAAATTTTGAAATATAATTTAATCTATCATTATGATCAGGAATATACTCCCCAAAAAATTCATCATTTTTTGGGATAATATACCCATCAATTTTTTCTCTTATAAAAGCTTCTCTTAATTTTTTTATTTTTTCCATTTAAGTAATTTTTTTTTGTATCTATCCCATCCAGGACTTCTATACTCATTATCAAATTCAATTGTATTATCTTGATTGAAATCAAAATCATCAGTTTCATTCATACCTATTTCATTTTTCTCAACACTTTCGTTTGGTATTTCATTAATAAATCTTGATGGTAATGCATCCATCCAGTCACCATGGTAAGCTCTTTTCATTGCAAATGAGAGATAAGCTTCTTTTTTAGCTCTTGTTATACCCACATACGCAAGCCTTCTCTCTTCTTCTAAAGCAAAATCTCCTTTTTCCTCTAAAGATTTTTGGTGAGGAAATAAACCTTCTTCCCATCCTGGAAGAAAAACAACATCAAACTCTAAACCTTTTGCAGCATGCATTGTCATTAAATTGACTTTTGCACCTTCCCACTCTTGATCTATCGAAGTTGCTAGAGCAACATGTTCTAAAAAACTTTGTAAATTATCATAATCTTGCATGGCTCGAAGTAATTCTTTTAAATTCTCTAATCTGTTTTCATTCTCCAAATCTTTTTTATTTTTTAACATTGAGGAATATCCCGATTCATCTAAAACTGTTTTCAATAAGTCAAAATGTTTCATAACCAATGAGTCCTTTCGCCATTTCTTGATCATATTTATAAGTTGACCTAAAACAGTTTTTATTTTTGGTTTAAACCCTCCTTTTTCTATAATTTTTATTATAGAATCTTCTAGACATAATTTATTAGCTTTACCAAAAGTATAAATTTGATTTAATGTACTCTCTCCAACGCCTCTTTTAGGTGCGCCTATTACTCTTTCCAGAGCTAAGTCATCAAATTTTTGATTTATAATTCTTAAATAAGAAACAGCATCTTTAATTTCTGCCCTTTCGTAAAACTTAATACCTCCTAGGACCCTGTAACCAACACCTACTTGCAGAAATCTTTCTTCAAATTCTCTAGTTTGATAGATTGCCCTTACCAATATTGAGACATCATTAAGAGAATATTTTTTTTTGATTTTTTGTTCAATTATGTCACTAATACCTATAGCTTCTTCTTTACCAGTTCTGTAGCAATTTAATTTTACCAATTCTCCTTGATTAGCTGATGACCATAATTTTTTACCGACTCTATTAGAATTATTAGAAATTAAATTTGAAGCAGTATCCAATATATTTTTTGTAGATCTATAATTTTGTTCCAATTTAAACACTTTACAATTTTTATAAATTTTATCGAATGTAAGAAAATTTTTTATTTCAGCTCCTCGCCAGCTATAAATTGACTGATCATCATCACCAACACAGCAAATATTTTGCTTATTGTTTACCAATAAATTTAACCATTTGTTTTGAATGAAGTTAGTATCCTGAAACTCATCAACTAAAATATATTTAAAATTATTTTGATAGATTTCTCTAATATCTTTGTGTTCCTCAAATAATTTTACGCAAAAAAGAATTAAATCTCCAAAATCAAATGCATTTAAATCTTTGGTTTTATTTTGATAAACTTCATAAACTTTTAAAATAGATTTCATTATTGAACTTGATTTTTCCAGTTTTACATTTCTTGGAAGTAGGCCTTTATTTTTCCATTGATCTATGTGATACATTATTAATTGAGGAGAAAACTTTTTTGCGTCTAAATCTTCTCCTTTAACAATATTTCGAATTAATTTTTTCTGATCATCTGTGTCCAAGATTGTAAAATTACTTTTGTAATCTAATGCTTCAGCATGACGCCTTAAAAATTTTACACTTATAGAATGAAAAGTACCTAACCAAGGAACAGCATTTGAACTCCCTTTAATATATTGCATAACTCTATTTTGCATTTCCTTAGCTGCTTTATTTGTAAAAGTTACGCATAAAATTTGATTTGGCCATGCCTTTTTTTGATTGATAATATGAATTAACCTTGTCGTTAAAACTCTTGTTTTTCCAGAACCAGCACCAGCCACAATTAAATTTGGTCCATCGGTGCTAAGAACAGCTTCTTTTTGCTCTTTGTTAAGGTTTTCAATTAAATTATCTATGTTATTCATAAGAGAGAATTTTCATTTATATACTAGTTATAAAAATAAAAAAAATGTTAAATAAAATTTTTAAAACAATTCACAGTAAGTATTCTAAATTTTTTAGATTTATTTTTTTTTTAAGATATTTAATTACAATATTCTTTATATCCACCGCTTTATTTTTATTTATACCAAATTTCTTTAATTATGAAAAAAAAGCTATTTTAATAGAAAAAAATCTATCTAAAAATTATAATTTAAACATAGAGAAATTTGAAAAGATTGAATTTCAATCATTACCATTACCAAGATTAAAGTTTAAAAATGTTTTAATAAGTTTTAATAACCCAAAATTGCAATTTACTATTAAAAATTTAGTAATATATCCCACGCTTTTAAGTATATACAATTACGAAAATTTTCAAACTAGCAAGATATTTTTAAAAGATAATAATATTACTTTAGAATTATCAGACTTAAAATTTTTTATTAAACAAATATTTAATCAAAATAATAAATTGTTTTTTGATAACTTAAATATAAAAATTGCAGAAAACAATAAATCAATAATCACACTTAAAAATATTAGATTTGCAAATTATGGATATCAAAAAGGTTTAATCACAGGCGAAATTTTTGGAAAAAAATTTAAAACAGAAATAAAAGAAAGAAATAAAGATATAAAATTTAAACTACTTAATTCCGGTATAAGTTCCGATATTAGTATTGATGACGATCAAAGACCTGACTTAATAAGCGGTTTTTTTAAGTCAAAGATACTCAACACAAATTTAAAATTTAATTTCGATTATGATTACAAAGTAATGAAAATATATAATTCTTTTTTTAGAAGTAAAAATCTTTCTTTTAAGAATAATACTTTAATTGTTTTCGATCCATATCTTGATATTAAGTCAACTTTCAATATTGAGGAAATAAACAATCAAATATTTAAAAATATAAATTTTGATAAACTTTTAGAATTCAAAAATTTTTTTAAAAAAATTAATAGTAGAAATGAAATAAACTTTAAATCAAAAAAATTTAGTTTAAATTTGATTGATGAATTAAATTTAAAAATGGAATTTACATATGGAACAATAAATTATTACAAAAAATTTTCTATTCAAGAGAACATCTTTCAGTGTGAAGGAAGTATAAATATTTTAGAAGAGTATCCATTATTATTTTTTGATTGTAAAATTAATTCGGATGATACGAAAAAAATCTTAAAGGTATTTTCTATTAATACAAAAGAGCAAAATAAAATAATTGAAGTTAATATTAAAGGTAGCTTGAATATACTGAATAATAAAATTAATTTAAAAAACATTTCAATTAATGATGATTATATCGCATCAGAAGAAGATCTTAGATACTACAAAAAGTCTTTCGAACAAATAGTTCTTGATGAAAGTATTTTGAAAATTTTTAATTTGAGAAAAATAAAAGACTTTATCTTAGAAGTATCTTAAATTATTTAGGTTTTGTCATTTTGATAGGACTCATAATTTTATCGTATTCCCTCTCATTAATTAAACCTGCTTTGATTACCTCTTGTTTTAAAGTTGTTCCATTTTTATGTGCTGTTTTTGCAATTTTGGCCGCTTTATCATATCCAATTTTTGGCGCTAATGCTGTCACAAGCATTAAAGAATTATCTAATAAATGTTTAATTCTTTTTTTGTCAGCTTTAATTCCTTTAACACAATACAAGGCAAATGTTTTGGATGAGTCACTCATAATTTCAATTGACTGTAAAATATTGTGTATGATCAATGGTTTAAATACATTTAATTCAAAGTGACCATGAGAACCTGCCATAGTAATACCGTTGTGATTACCGATTACTTTAACACAAACCATCGTCACAGCTTCAGATTGAGTAGGGTTTACTTTACCAGGCATTATGGATGAACCTGGTTCATTTGAAGGAAGAATAAGTTCACCGTAACCAGCCCTAGGACCTGATCCTAAGAATCTAATATCATTTGCAATTTTCATCAAACAAACAGCAGTGGTATTTAGTGTTCCTGAAAAATTCACTATTTCATCATGCGCAGCAAGAGCTGCAAATTTATTTGTTGCAGGTTTAAAAGGAATTTTAGTAATTTTACTAATTTCTTTAATGATTTTTTTGTCAAAGCTTTTTCTTGTATTTAAACCAGTTCCTACAGCAGTTCCGCCTTGCGCTAAAAAGTAGATTTCTTTCAATGCCGCTTCTATTCTAATTATACATTTTTTTAGTTGAGCGTGATAGCCTGAAAATTCTTGTCCTAAAGTAAGAGGTGTAGCGTCTTGTAAATGTGTCCTGCCGACTTTTACTATGTTCTTAAATTCTTTGGATTTTTTATATAATTCTTTTTCGAGAATTTTTAATGAGGGCAAAAGTTTTTCTTTAGCTTTAATAGCTATCGCAATGTGCATAGCTGTAGGAAAAACATCGTTAGTTGATTGAGATTTGTTTACATGATCATTAGGATGAACTGGTTTTTTAGACCCTAATTTCCCACCCATCATTTGAATAGCTCTATTAGCAATGACCTCATTAACATTCATATTGGTTTGCGTTCCAGAGCCTGTCTGCCAGACTTTTAAAGGAAAATGATTATCATGTTTTCCTCTTATAACTTCTTCAGCTGCCTTAATAATATATTTGCTTATTCTTGGGTCTAAATCTTTGTTCTTTGCATTAACTGTCGCAGCAGCTTTTTTTATAATTGCAATTGAATGAATTACTAGAGGCCTAACTAAAAAATCTCCAATATTAAAATATTTGTTAGATCTCTCAGTGGATGCTCCCCAATACTTATCACCAGGAACTTTAATATTTCCAATACTGTCGAATTCTGTTCTGTATTTCATATTTGATTCAGAGGTATAATACACCTTTATTAAAAAATTATAAAATATAAAGGAGAAGAAATGACTAATTTTGAAAGTGTTAGAAAATTTATGGAAACTTTTGGTCAAGAAATCAAAGAAAAAGCTAGTTTTCCGAAAGATAAAATTACTTCTCTTAGGTACGATCTTATAAAAGAAGAGCTTGATGAATTAAAAGAGGCAATAGACAAAAGAGATTTAAAAGAAGTCGCTGATGCTTTAACCGATATACTTTATGTTACCTATGGAGCTGGGCACGCGTTTGGTATTAATTTAGATAATTGTTTTGAAGAAGTTCAAAATTCTAACATGAGTAAACTTGGTTTAGATGGAAAACCGATATACAATGATAAAGGCAAAGTGATGAAGGGACCAAAATATTTCAAACCTGATTTAAGTAAGTTTGTAGCATGATGAAAGAAAATTATTACTGGATACTTGTAGGAATAGCATTAGGGCTAATTATTTATTTAGGAGATAAATATATTTTTTAAGGTGCGTTCTGTTGCCAGGTGCCCCAAACTTAATTTTACTTTTTTCTTGCAAGAGAAAGAATCCCTAAAAAGAGAGAGTTAAAGAACCAAAGTATTGTAAATGAAATATAAACAATTATTGGGAAAGCTATGCCTGCAGACAAGAAACCAAAACCAGTCATAAAAAATTCTAATTTTTGTGATACCAGGTTAGCTAACAAATAAACATTTCCTAAAACGATTAATACAGTTGATATTATCTTTTCAAAAAAAACTGTTGATTTTAAGTTAAGTGAAAATAAAGCAATAAAATCTTCACCAGATGTACTTTTTTTTGTTATTTCAATATTTAAAAGAGATGGGTTAAATTGTGTACCTGCATTTATGAATAGCAATAAAGAAGCAAGCAAAGAG